>VYLC01000022.1_pt1 | contig 43118 bp, 21 predicted proteins | sample 5109531 | NCBI WGS metagenome assembly VYLC01 (sample SAMN12291787, study PRJNA351875) | freshwater metagenome | isolation source: freshwater lake | place: USA: Michigan, Gull Lake | collected 2013-08-08
GAGTAGGCTTTTTCCATGTCTCACATTTTAGCATATATTTGGTAAATGCGCTAGTATTTAACGGTAAAGCCGTCGTAGAACGACGGGGTTTCAGACCCAAATTTTCGATGAAAATGAAGAATTTCAACATTTAGAAGAGATGATCGCCAATCTCCAAGTAAAACAGAAACAGATTCTGAAAGGGATGTTAGATTATCCGATTCAAATCGATTCGGCAATTCGGATACTTTCCGATCCGTCTCGGCAATTGGTTATAACTCATAATAATATCAGGGTAAGAGCATCTCAATTAGGCTTGACAAAAGGGCTCTTCGGTTTGTCTTATGCAACGGACAGGATTATAAGAGATGAAACCCTTATAAAGAAAGACATTTGGCGATTTTTGTTAATTGTTTTCAATCTAGAGCGAACTAATCAATCAAATCTCCTACCAGATAAGGATTTAGTCCATTTATGCCACTCTATCGAACCATACTAAGTAACGAAGACCCATTTTATCGCAAGAGGGAAATTTAATCTCTCCAAGCGAACGCCTGTTCTCGTCAGCTTGTATGTAAAGTTTTATGTACGGATTCAACATTTCTGCTATTTTATCTGCTAAGCCAAGGCCGAGGCCGATTCAAACAGCTTATCAAGAAATTTAAATGCTGAACAGCTTACCAGCCATAAGTATCTGGATAAAATTGTTTACCCATAGCGGTCCTTGTCTAGCAAGGCTTTCAGCCCTCTGTGGTCGCTAATTAATTTTGCATGACTACTTACTATAATTTGAAGTGCGGAATGTGGGTTTTAAAAATTTGCGGAAAGACGCATCTCCGCTTGTAGATCGAAGAAAGGAAATCAGGGCGTTACTGAATCAAGGTATGAATGACAACCTTGCACCCATCCAAAAGTTAGTTTGGGTCTAGGTTTTAAAAATCCCACAAAAGAAGATTCATATCTCAAATCAGAAACGCCAGGAATCAGTTTTGTCGGTGATGGAGTGAAAACTATCTTTTGTGGTCAAAAAATTATCCGCCATCTATTTTGGAAATTATAGGAACAGTCTCATGCTTTTAACTCCAAACTTTAACCCTCTTAACTCCCTTAACTTCTCTCATTCTACGACTAACTTTCTTAATTCCGTCCCTCAGCAAGAAATAGCTGAATCCATATCTGTTATTCAATATTTAATCAATCAAATCCCTGAATCTGTATTGTGGATCGATTCTCAAGGACGGATTAAGCATTACAATGATGCTGCTTGTGCTTTATTGGGATATTCCAGAGAACAATTATCTAATTTGACTATAGAAGAAGCTGCTCAAGATTTTTTAAACTCAGATTGGTCTAGATACTGGAAATTAATTCAACGTCGAGGTTTTGGACGTTTGATCACACAACATCCTTATTATGAGGATCATCAATCCCTCGATATTACGGTTAACTTTCTCAAATATGGAGATCAGGATTATATAAGCATAGTAGCTCGTTCTTTAAATTTTCTAGAATCTGAAAAAGATGGCTACGCTTGCAGAATTCATCCTTCTGTTAACTCAAAACAAGCTCCTCAATCGTTGATACAGCGTTCTTCTACCCCTCAACCGAATTTCTTTGATTCTTTGGCTTGTTTCTACCCTGATAGTTCTCAATTAAAACCCGTTTTTGAGTTTATTGAGGCAAATTATAGTCAAGCTATTACCCTCAATGATGTGGCTGGATCGGCTGGTTATTCTCCTGCTTATTTAACCAATTTAGTTAAGCGTCGCACCGGCAAAACGATTATTCATTGGATTGTGGAACGAAGAATGCTAGAAGCCCGATCCTTGTTACTGAAAACCCATAAGTCAATTACCCAAATTGCCGCCACCGTTGGTTTTACTGACCCCTATTATTTTTCCCGTCGCTTTAGTCAGTTATATAAAGTATCTCCTAAACGTTGGCGAGAAAAACATCAAACTCAAGTAGCTTAAATGATGGGTGAGTTTTAGATTTTAGGTTCTAAGTATTTAAACTTTGCACCTTACATAATCATCATTGAGGTGGGCAATGCCCACCTTAGTAATGCTTAAATTATCACTGTTTGATGGCAGAAAGATAAGGAGATTGACGAGAGAGTGAAAGGGTAATACCTAGTTGGGATAAATCAACCGTTTTATATTTTAGGATAAACCCTAAGCCATATTTTTCTACCACAGGAAGCGGTAATTTGGCGGCATGACTATAAACCACTCTAACGGTATCTTGGCTTCCTTTATTGGGTGAGTTATTAGGTTTTTGTTCAACAAATTGACCCAAAAACTGTAGAGAACTATAGGTTTTATTTGCTTGTTGGGCAATTTGGAGAAATTCAGAAACTGCTTGCTCTAATTCCTGTGTCAAGCTATTAATATTCTCCCCAATTTTCAACAGTTGATACTCCTGTTTAGACAATAGTTTTTTTAGCTTATCTTGCAGTTCTGTTTCAAGCTGTACAACGGCTGAAGTTAATGATTCTTGGAGCATTTGCGGAGATTTATGAGCGGTTTCAATCGGTTGAGTAGTAGAAGGAATCTCTTTAACAGATGGGTCAAGAACATGAGTATCTATCATAATTTTTACCTAGCAAATAGCTACTTAACTTTGTTACCTTTTATTGTAAGAAAAAAGGAGTTGAAATTTAATGGATAATATTTTGTATTGTCTGCTAGTTTTTTCCATTATATTTATATAGTAAAGACGTACTAAATTTGACCATAAAAAATAGGAATAAAAAAAATCCAGTTTTGGCGAAAAATAAAACATGGCTGATCAATGGGTAGAGGAATAAACTAGGAATATAAGTTAAGCAATCTTAGTTTGCTAAAACACTTTTTTCACGTTAAAGGAACTTAACCCATGATGACAACTGTTCAATCTCCTTGTACCGTTGAAGACATTCAAAACTGGCTCGTTGATCAGTTTGCTCAACAACTCGATGTTGACCTTGATGACATTGATATTGAAGAACCTTTTGATAATTATGAACTCGACTCACGAAAAGCGTTAGTTTTATTAGGACGCTTAGAAAAATGGCTCGGAAAGGAATTAAATCCTGTGGTCATTTTTAACTATCCTACTATTGCTGAATTAGCAACCCGATTAGGGGAATTATATCTTTAACTTTTTCTTGTATTCTTTCTTATTCACTCTATTCCTCATCACATTTTAGGAGAATTTCACCAATGGTTACGACTGACACAAAAGTTTATGATGTTGTGATTATGGGAGCAGGTTTCGCCGGGGTCTGTCAAGCCAGACATTTACTCTTAAATGTTCCCAACATTAAAATTGCACTGATCGATCCTCGTCCCGAAGAAAGAACTAATAAAGACCTCAAAATTGGCGAATCAATGGTGGAAATTGCCACCTTATTTGTCTGCAAAGAATTGGGACTATATGAGTATATGATCGAAAATCATCCTCCCAAATTTGGACTAAACTTCCATTGGCCGAAAAAGAAGGAAAAAACGACCACTACTGATGATTATTATCATATTTGGAATAATCGTCAACCGCCTTTGGCTTCCTTTCAAATGAACCGGGCAAGATTTGAACGGGATCTCCTAAAAATGAATAAAGCGATGGGAGCAACTTTTTATCAAGGTCGAGTTGTAGATGTTGATTTAACCTCAAAAGATGAACTCAAAACCGTTATCGCTAAAGTCGAAAATGAACAGATAACTCTCAAAGCAAAGCACGTTATTGATGCCGCAGGACGTAAGTTTATTATTGGTAAAAAAACCGATAATCTCCTATTTGGAGCAGATAATCTTTTTGGACTTGATACCGGTTCTGTTTGGGTCAGAGTTAACAATATTGATCGCACCATTTTTCACGATGGTTATGATCCTTATGGTACAACTTGTAGCCATTACTATGCAACCAATCATTGGTTCGGTCATGGTCATTGGTTATGGATGATTCCTACCGAGAAGGATAGTCAAGAAATTTCCATTGGCATTGCTTATCATCGTTCAGCGATCGCTGATCATCAAATTAACACAAAAGAGAAATTTTATGATTTCTTAAAAGCCAATCATGAAATTCTTTATCGTTTAGTTAATAGTGGTGAAAATATTGATTTCCATTATTTACCGCGACCTTCTCATACAAGCAAAACCATGTTTTCAGCCGATAATTGGTATGTAATTGGAGATGCAGCTTGTATTTTTGATCCTTTTTATTCTTTGGGTTCTAGCATGATTTCCTATCAAATTGAATGTACCACAGAAATTATTCGCAGTAAATTAGGAGGAGAAGCTATTGGCGAGAAAAAACAAGCGGCGTACAATGATTTTATCCTAACTTACACGCGGTTTAATAACCATCTAATCAAACATCATGATAAACAGTTAGGAAATGCCAGTATTATGAGTTGGCGGATCTATCATGATTATATTTGGTGGTTTGGTGTCCAAGTTCCTATGTACACAGGAAAATGGTTTCTAGACTTGGATTTTCTAGCACGATATACCCTTGGCTTAAAAGAACATCAAACAGGGTATTGTGAACATCTTTATCAGCAATTTAATGAAGTCATTAAACAAGGGAAAAATTTAGGTTTCATGGATTGTTATCGAGGAGATCAACTTTGGAGAGATTATCATACTCTTAAACATTTTGATAACTTTGTCGAAAATACCAAACTTGAACCCAAACGGTCTAATGTCTTTGCATCTATGAAATGGACAAATTTCTACACGGCAATTTGGTATGCTAAATTTCTCTGGAAAGGTTTTGGGTGGCGTGGCTTTTTAAATGGGAAAAATCTTTACTATTTGGCCGAACATTTTGTTCATATGCTGCAAGCAATGATCGGCGAAATGTTTTATAAACATTTTACTAAAGGGATTCCTGATAATAGTCAAATTGAACTGACTCGCCAAGAATTTACCAACTATCGTTATCGACCTCAACTGAATACTTGGGTAACGGAAAGCGTCGCAAAATCACCTGAGAAAGTTCCTGTTAATGTGTAGTTAAACATACGGAATTGGGGGGGTGAAATTAAATCATAACGATTCGCTTATCAAGATTTTTGCTCACCCTACTCATTTAAGGGAATTATTTTGTTTCTCTATTTAAGTAAATTGCTGTTTATTAATTACGGAGTCTCTAAACTATGAAACCTATTGCAATTATTGGGATTGGCTGTCGTTTTCCTCAAGCCAATAATCCTCATGAATTCTGGCAATTATTATCCCAAGGAAAAGATGGAATCACCGAAATTCCTAAGGAGCGCTGGAATATTAATGAATATTATGATGAGAATCCTGAAACACAGGGGAAAATGAATTCTCGTTATGGGGGATTTTTATCGCAAGTTGATGGGTTTGATGCTAATTTTTTCGGAATTTCCCCCAGAGAAGCCGTATTAATGGACCCTCAGCAACGCTTACTCCTAGAAGTCGCATGGGAAACCATTGAAGATGCAGGAATAACACGGGAACAATTGGCAGGATCGAAAACAGGTGTATTTGTGGGAATTGCCACAAACGATTATAGTCGCATCCATGCAGGATATAGCCACCATCCCCAAGGCTATGATTTAACAGGAAACTGCACAAATATCGCAGCCGGTCGTCTTTCCTATCTTTTTAACTTAAAAGGTCCTAGTTTAGCGGTAGATACGGCTTGTTCTTCCTCTTTGGTCGCAGTGCATCTCGCTTGTCAAAGTTTATGGAATGATGAGTCTTCAATGGCGATCGCATCAGGGGTTAACCTGATTTTATCCCCTATTGGTAATATTGCGTTAAGCAAATTGAAAGCCTTGTCTCCTGATGGACGTTGCAAAACCTTTGATGAAAGTGCCAATGGATATGTGCGAAGTGAGGGAGTCGGTTGTATTATTCTCAAACCGTTGGCTCAAGCGATCGCAGACAATGATTCCATTTATGCGTTGATTAGGGGAACTGCTATTAATCATGATGGACGCAGTAAGGGGTTAACGGTTCCTTATGGACCAGCACAAGAAAGCTTGATTCGATCAGCCTTGAAAAATGCAGAAATTGAGCCAAAAGAGCTTAATTATGTGGAATTGCACGGGACTGGAACATCTTTAGGCGATCCCATCGAAGCGATAGCCTTGGGATCTGTGTTAGAAGAAGGACGAGACAAGGATAATCCTTGTTTGGTGGGATCGGTAAAAAGTAATATAGGACATCTCGAAGCAGCGGCAGGAATTGCCAGTGTGATTAAGATGGCACTCTCCCTGAAAAACAAGCAAATTCCGCCCAGTCTGCATTTTAACAAGCCGAATCCTTATATTCCCTTTGATAAGTTACCCCTTAAGCTTCAATCATCTTTAATTACTTGGCCACAACAGGAAACATCCGCCAAGGTGGGAATTAGTTCTTTTGGATTTTCGGGAACAAACGCTCATCTTATCTTGGAAGAAGCTAATTTATCTCACCAAGAACCAATTGCCTTAACTTTCCCTCATTTACTTCCTTTATCTGCCCATAGTCAAGAAGCGGTTAGAGATTTAGCTCAAAATTATGAAGATTTCCTGAAAGATCAAGCTTTAACCCCTGAATTTGTCCAGAATCTTTGCTATAGTGCTAGTTTAAGACGGACTCATCATGCTCATCGTCAGGCGGTTGTGGTTCATTCTCCTGAAGAATTATTGAAGGGTTTAAAAGAGTTAGAAACGATTGATTTATCGACTCAATCTAAGCCTTCAAAACGTAAAACAAACATTGCTTTTGTCTTTTCTGGCCAAGGACCTCAATGGTGGGCAATGGGACGGGAATTATTAGCAACAGAACCGGTTTTTCGCTCTGTTATTAAACAATGTGATACTTTGATTCAAAAGTATGCTAACTGGTCATTATTAGCGGAATTTAATGCGTCTGAAGCTCAATCTCGTTTACAAGAAACAGAAGTTTCTCAACCTGCTTTATTTGCTTTACAAGTTGGATTAGCTAAAGTATGGCAATCTTGGGGGATTAATCCTAAATCTGTGGTTGGTCACAGCTTGGGAGAAGTTGCAGCCGCCCATTTTGCGGGAATTCTCACTCTTGAGGAAGCCATTCATTTGATTTGTCAGCGCGGACAATTGATGCAACAAGCAACAGGAAATGGAAAAATGCTTGCGATTGAATTACCTGTTAATGAGGTAGAAAATTTAATAGCTGCTTGGGAAAATAAATTAGAAATTGCTGCCATTAATAGTCCCTATTCAACGGTTGTATCTGGGGAGTCTCAATCGATCGATCAATTAATTGCTGAATTGTCCCAAAACCATCCTCATATTTTCTACAAAGAACTCCCTGTTAATTATGCTTTTCATAGTCAACAAATGACTAATTTTGCGGATAATTTAGTTAAAAAACTAGGAGAGCTTCAGCCTCAAAAAAGCACCATAGCAATTTTCTCAACCGTAACAGGTGATCAACAAGAGGGGACATTATTTAATGCTGCTTATTGGGGACAAAATATGCGTCAGACAGTACGTTTTAACCCTGCGATTGAAGCAATGATTAAATCTCGTCATACTATCTTTGTTGAAATCAGCCCCCATCCTGTTTTATTGGGATATATTAAAAGTACCTTACGAGAACAAGATACTGAGGGATTTGTTTTACCCTCTCTAAGACGAGAACATTCTGAACGGGGAACGCTATTAAATTCTTTAGGAAAGCTCTATACTTGGGGACAGTCGATTAATTGGGAAAAATTATATCCCGAAAATTGTCAGTTTGTTAAGTTACCGCTTTATCCTTGGCAACATGAATCTTATTGGGTAAATGATGCTAAACCTCAATTTAAGTCTGTTTTTTCTGCTTCTAGTTTACTTAATTTATTAGTTGAAGGCAAAACTGAACAACTAACGGAACAGTTAAATCAAAGTGATCAATTATCACCTGAAATCAAGCAGTTTTTACCACAATTATTACAGTTATTGGTTGGGGAAGATGCAACAATAACAGGCAAGATGCCTATCCTACAGGATGTTAGTAAAAACTGTTATCAAGTGGAATGGCAACTCAGTCCTTTAAACTTAAAAAATAAGCCTTCTCAAGGAGAACGGTGGTTAATTTTTAATGATAATCAAGGAGTTGGTAAAGCCTTAGCAACAACGCTAAATGATGCTTATATTTTGGTGTCTTCTGGTCAAACTTATCAGAAGTTGGTGTCAGGTCATTATCAAATTAATCCTAATAATGATAAGGATTTTCAACGGTTGTTACAAGATATAACTGAACCAATCACCAAAGTGGTCTATTTATGGGGGTTAGACAGCGATATTAACTCCCAACCCTCTCAAACTCGTTCTTATGCCAGTTTATTGTATCTAACACAAGCTTTAGCTCAATTTAAAACTAAAGAACCCCCTAAACTTTGGGTCATAACACAACAAGCACAACCGGTGAATGATGCTGTTAAACCGCTTAAAATAGCGCAAACGTCCTTATGGGGAATGGGTCAAGTCATTGCCCTTGAATATCCCAATTTATGGGGAGGATTGATTGATTTAGAAGAAAAACAACCATCGTCTCAAGCAATTATTGCTGAAATAACAGAAAATCTAGGAGAAGATCGCATCGCTTTTCGGGATCATCAACGATATCTTGCCCGTTTAGTACCTAATAAAGCAATAAAAAGCTCAAACATCAATTTTAAGAAGACAGAAGCCAGTTATCTCATTACTGGGGGCTTAGGCTCTTTAGGATTAAGTTTAGCAGATTGGTTAATTGAAAAAGGTGCAAATCATTTAATCTTAACCAGTCGGCGAGCCTTAGCTGACCATTCAACGGATAAACAGGTAAAAATCAAAGCTTTAGAGGATAAAGGGGCTATTATTCAAGTAATTGCCGCTGACGTTAGTGATTATCAACAAACCCGTCAACTTTTTAACCAAATTCAAGAAAATTGTCCTCCCTTACAGGGTATTATTCACGCAGCAGGGGTTTTGAGCGATCGCACCATTGACAAGATGGCTCTCGATTGTTTTGAGAGCGTATTTAATCCTAAAGCAGCAGGAGCGTGGAATTTACACCAACTTTCTCAAGATTTATCCTTAGATTTCTTTGTTTGTTTCTCTTCCATGTCTGCTTTAATCGGATCACGAGGTCAAATTCACTATGCTGCTGCCAACCATTTCTTAGATGGTTTAATGCACTACCGTCGAGAGTCTGGACTCACAGGGTTAAGCATTAACTGGGGACCTTGGGCTAAAGGGGGAATGGCCACGCAAGGCTATGAAGAAGGCTTAAAACGCCTGGGAATCAGTCCATTACAACCTAATTTAGCCCTAGATACTTTAGGTACTCTAATCAATGGTAATGTTACTCAAACAATGGTAGCAGAGATTGATTGGTCTAAGTTTAAAACGATTGTTGCAGCAAAAGGACGGGTGGCTTTCTTAGAAGCGTTATTCAAGCAAGATCAGGATAATTTTGTGCAAACGGTCGAGAATTTCCCCCAAACCATCCAAAAAAACCCTCCTCACCGACGAGTCACCCTATTAACCACTCGTTTACAGCAAGAAGTAGCGCAAGTCTTAGGAATTCACGGAGATACTTTACCAGATACTGATAAAGGGTTCTTTGAGATGGGAATGGATTCTTTAATGTCGGTAGAACTGAAACATCGTCTAGAATCCCTCTTTTCTGTCACTTTACCTTCTACCTTTGCTTTTGAGTATCCCACTATTGGTGATGTGGTACAGTATTTTGTTGAAGAAGTATTTGCTTGGGAAGATAATTCAGAAAATTCTCAGATTTCTTCGGAAACAGAGTCAACGGATGCTGTAGTACTCCACCAAGCCCTTGCTGAATTGGAGTCGCTGTCAGAAGCAGAAACAGAAGCCCTAATGGAGCGAGAATTGGCGGAATTAGAGGCATTACTTTAACAGTGAACAGTTATCAGTTACCAGTTATCTGAATGCCTAACACCTCACACCTAATATCTAAGGAGCATTTTAATATCATGGATTCTCATCATCAGAAAACAGAATTAACGCCGTTACAAAAAGCAGTTATTGCGCTTAAAGAAGCTCGTAACAAGATTGAAGCCTTAGAACGGCAAAAAAATGAACCGATCGCTATTATTGGAATGGGGTGTCGTTTTCCGGGGGGTGCAAATAGTCCAGAGGCGTTTTGGGAGCTATTATCAAGGGGAAAAGAAGTAATTGTCCCTGTTCCTAGCCAAAGATGGGATGCGGAGGCTTATTATGACGAAAATCCCGATCTTCCTAACAAAACTTATGCTCGTTATGGCGGGTTTATTGACGCAGTAGATCAATTTGATGCCCAATTTTTCGGGATGACTCCCCGTGAGGCGATCGCACTAGACCCTCAACAACGATTATTATTAGAGGTAAGTTGGGAAGCGTTAGAAAATGCCGGAATTGCACCTCAGAAGCTGACAGGGACGCAAACAGGCGTATTTGTGGGCATTGGCTTGGATGATTACGCAAAACGGCAAATTAAGCAACAAATTCCCATTGATGCTTATACGGGATCAGGAAATGCGTTTTGTTTCGCTTCGGGTCGCTTATCCTATTTTTTAGGGCTACAAGGACCCAGTTTAGCCATTGATACCGCCTGTTCTACCTCTTTAGTCACGGTACATCTGGCTTGTCAAAGCTTACGCAATAGAGAGTCAAATTTAGCTTTAGCAGGGGGAGTTAGTTTAATGTTATCCCCGGAGGTGACGTTATATCTTTCTAAAACCCGCGCTTTGTCCCCTGATGGTCGTTGTAAAACCTTTGATAAAGATGCAAATGGCTATGTGAGAGGGGAAGGCTGTGGAATGGTGGTCTTAAAACGCTTTTCTGATGCTATAAGCGATGGAGACAACATTTTAGGGGTAATTAGAGGCTCGGCGGTCAATCAAGATGGCCCCAGTAGTGGTTTAACGGTTCCCAATGGATCAGCGCAAATGGCAGTTATTCGTCAAGCATTGGAGAATGCAAAAGTAAAACCCGAACAAATTAGCTATTTAGAAGCACACGGGACAGGAACAGCCTTAGGCGACCCTATTGAAGTACGGGGGATTAACAATATCCTATGCAAAGATCGTTCCACTGATAACCCCTTAATGGTAGGTTCAGTAAAAACGAATATCGGCCACCTAGAAATTGCAGCAGGAATGGCCAGCCTATTAAAAGTCATTTTATCCCTAAAAAATCAAGAAATTCCCCCCCATCTTCATTTTAAAGAACTTAATCCTGATTTAGCGGATGCTGCAACCTCTCTCAAAATTCCTACATCTTCTCTTCCTTGGCAGCGAACAGAAGAACCTAGAAGGGCTGGAATTAGTGCATTTGGATTAAGTGGCACAAATGCCCACATTATCATCGAAGAACCGCCTCAATTAAGCTTTAATCCTTCTGAAGTGGATCGTCCTGCTCATTTACTCACTCTATCAGCGAAAAGCGACGATGCCTTAGATGATTTAGCGCAAAAATGGGTCAGCTATTTAGAGAAAAATCCTCAATTAAACCTAGCAGACTTAGCTTTTAGTGCCCACACAGGACGAGGACAATTTAACCATCGTCTGGCAATTTTGGCAAAATCAACCCTTGAAGCCAAGGACTCTTTAACAGCATTTACGCAAAAACAACCTTGTTTGAATGTTTTCAGCCAAGCAGTTGCAAAAAGTCGTCAAAATAAGATTGCTTTCTTGTTTACAGGACAAGGTTCTCAGTATGCAGACATGGGACGACAACTGTATGAAACTCAACCCACCTTTCGTCATGCGTTAGAGGAATGCGATCGCTTATTGCAACCTTACCTAGAAAAGTCCTTATTAGAGGTTTTATACAGTGATTCTAGCTTATTAGACCAAACTGCTTATACTCAACCCGCCTTATTCGCCATTGAATACGCATTATATAAATTATGGCAGTCTTGGGGCATTAAACCTGATGGGGTTTTAGGTCATAGTGTGGGGGAATATGTGTCCGCTTGTGTTGCAGGGGTTTATTCTCTCGAAGATGGAATCAAGTTAATTGCCGAAAGAGGGCGCTTAATGCAGTCTTTACCCCAAAAAGGCGCAATGGCTGCTATATTTGCCCCTATTGAAACAGTAAAATCTGTTATTTCTCCTTATGGGGATCAAGTTGAGATTGCAACTATCAATAGTTCGGAAAATATCGTTATTTCGGGTGATCAGGAAGCAATTAATCAGATTAAAGCAGATTTAGAATCACAAAGCCTTGAAGTGCGTCTGCTTCAGGTATCTCATGCTTTTCATTCCGGAATGATGCAACCGATATTAGCAGAATTTAAAGCGATCGCTGCTAAAATTAGCTATAAAACACCCCAATTAGATTGGATTTCCACCGTAACAGGTGAAGAAATCAGCCAAGCAGTAACAGACGACTATTGGTGTCAACAAGTGCGTCAATGCGTCCAATTTGCCCCTGCAATAGAAACCTTAGCCAGCCAAGGTTATAATCTATTTATTGAAATCGGCTCTCATCCGATTTTAACGAGATTGGGTCAAAAAACCTTAGCAAACCCTGATTATCTGTGGTTATCTTCCCTACAACGAGGACAGGATGATTGGCAAATTTTATTACAAAGTGTGGCGAAATTAGCCGTTTCTGGGGTTAATATTGATTGGAATGGCTTTGATAAAGATTATGCTCGTCTTCGTCTTCCTTTACCTACTTATGCTTTCCAAAAACAACCCTACTGGTTAACCGTAGAGGCGCCTGGTTTACGCCCAACCCAAGGGACAGAAACCGTAGAAGAACAAGACTTACACCAAAGTCAAGAACGAGAAACTTTAGGGGTGCCTGGGTTGCGCCCAACCCAAAAACAAAACGAAACCAAGGCTGAAAGCTTAGAAAGTCAATTAATTGCCTTAATAAGTCAAATTACGGGTTTAAATCCTCAGCAATTGAGTTTGAATGTTTCCTTAGAAGCAGATTTAGGGTTAGATTCTATTATGATGACCCAATTAATGAACGGGTTACTATCATTAATTCCTGAAGAGCAACGTAGTCAATTTAGTGAAACCTTTTCCCTACGCCATTTAATGCAAGTCTCCAATCTTCAGGAATTATTAACCATTCTTCAATCTCATACTTCATCCCCCAAACCTCAAATCTCTAACCCTAAACCACAAACCAAAAACCTCCAACCACAACCCTCGAATCTGGTTCCTATTCTCCATAGTCAAATTCCCTTGTTAATGAGTTATTGGAGTCTCAATTCTAATAGTTTATTTACTAAGGTTAAAATTGCAGGAGAATTTGACTTAAATATTGCTCAACAAGCCTGGAAACTGTTAATTAATCGACATCCCATGTTACGGGCGCAATTTCAGATTCCAGAAGATGCAACCTGCTTTGCAGACTATCAATTAGAAGTGCTAGAAAATCCCATTCCTCCTGAAATTCTTGTTAAAGATTTCACCACTTTAACTCCTGAGGAACAAGGGGAGAAAATTGAAGAAGAAATCTATCATTGGTTAAACTATAACTGGTCTTTAACGCAATGGCCGCTGCATGGATTTTCTGTTCTTAAATTATCTGAGCAGATTCATCAATTATTTTTAGGGAATGAACACTTAATTTCCGATGGGTTAAGTAACCATGTCATGATGCGGGAATTCTTGGAAATTTACCGGGCCATAGTTGCTAAAGAAACGCCAAATCTTCCCCCTACATTGACTGTAGAAGATTATCGAAAACAAGTTCAATTAATGAACGATTGGCAAGATATTGAGGAAGATCGAGCCTTAGCAGAATACAATAATGCTGTGTCTGGAATGTCCTATCGTTGGCAACCTAAACAGCAGAAAAATGCTCAAAAATTTCCTCTCTTTTACAACCAAAAGTATGTACTTTCAGCAGAAACTACCTCTAAATTAATCGACAAAAACCGTCAATGGCGAGTCCCGATGAATGCACTATTATTAGGTGCATTTCTAAAAACTATGTCACAAATAGATTCAAAAGCTGAAAATATCGGAATTTCGATTCCCACCAGTGGACGAATTTACCCCGAAGTAGATGCAACAGGTGTGGTTAGTAGTTTTGCTCAAAATCTGGCATTAAGTTTTGCTAAACCTCAATCTGAGCAAGATTGGCCGACCTTTTTAAGCCAAATTCAGCAAACTGTACAACAACATATTGGCACAGGTTTAGATCGGGCGCAAACTCGTCAAATGGGAACAATTTTTCGAGACAATATTACCCTAGAAAAGGGTAAAATTCCTCCTCATAGTCTTTCTTTAATACAGGAGGCTTTAAAGTCTAATTTATACCTTCCTTATACGGGACAAACTCACCTGCAACCTCAGTATGATGCTTTATCAATTACTGACTATCAAGCAGGAGGAATGAACGCCACTGGAACAATTGATATTTTGCAAGAAATCTTTAATAATCGTCTTCATTTATTTGCAAGTTACGATTACCATCACTTTGACTTATTGCTAATAGAGCAATTAATGACAGCCTATGTCAGCCAAATTGAAGAACTAGCCAATTTACCCGTGCAAGATCAAGTTCTTATTTCTCATTCTTCGTCTATTTCTCTTAATACAGAGATTGAAGAAATGCTACGAAAAATAACTTCCGAAATTTGTCATTGGACAATTGAAGAAGAAGAAACGAGTGATGATTTGGAGGCAGATTTAGGACTAGATTCTTTAGAACGCATTCGCCTTGTTACCAAGCTAGAAGGGATTTATGGTAAACAATATCGCCAAGACCTTTTAAATTGTCGAACTTTACAAGAAATGGCTGCTATTTTAGCCCCATCTCAACCTTCAATCGTCAACAGCTATTGGTAAAATATAGTCTGACAAATTAATGTTAGGAAGAAGAAAAATATGTGATCCTGCGTAGGTAGAAATCCACAAATATTTATGATATCCTGAACTTTTTTTGTCCGGCTATACCTCAACCAGCGAAGGTTCGTTATCAGTCCTTAATGGCTACCTTTTAAAAGACCAATGGGCGCCAGCCTTGCGCCCCTACCACCTAACATCTAATAGAGGATTATTCTTATGGCTTTTTCCCCCGAAATTCCCTACTATAAAATTATTAAACAAGCACAATTAACCCCTGATGCGATCGCTGTTTTAGATGAGACTTGTCCCCTAACTTATCAACAATTAGACCATCTTTCTAATCAAGTTGCTGCTTATTTACAGACTCAAGGTGTTAACCCCAATACCAGAGTAGGAATTATGACGGAACGAAATCCAGGCATGATCGTTGGTATTTTGGGAATTCTTAAAGCAGGTGGCTGTTATGTACCCTTAGATCCCGATTATCCCGTCGAAAGATTGCGTTATATTCTTCATCATGCCACTATCGAGATTTTACTTACCGAACATCAGGTAAGTGAACAGTTAATTTCTTGTGTGACAGAACCTTTACCCTTGCAAACCGTCCTCTTTTTAGATGAAGGAGAAAGATTAAACAAAATTAATGATTTAACTCAGATTACCACTTCTATCTGGCAAAAACACAGTAAAGAATCCATAAATCTTTGTAATCGTCCTGAGGATTTAATGGTAATTCTTTATACGTCTGGATCAACAGGACGGCCAAAAGGGGTAATGTTAAACCATCGCGGTTATATGAATCGTCTAGAATGGATGCAAAAGACATTTTGCCTGAAAACAGGCGATCGCATTGCACAACGCACCTCTTTTTGCTTCGATATTTCCGTATGGGAAATTTTCTGGACGTTAATGGAAGGTGCAACAATATGTCCCGTCAAACGCGAAGTAGTCTTAAATACTTGGGAATTTGCCGCATGGATTAAAAAGACTAAAATTAATGTAATGCACTTTGTTCCCTCCCTCTTTGGGGAATTTATCAGTGCGATTGAAAAGGAATCTTGGACATTTCCTGATTTACGCTGGTTAATCTTTAGTGGGGAAGCTTTACCCATGTCTTTTATCCAAAAATGGATTGATTGTTATGGATTAAAGACAGGTTTAGCCAATCTTTATGGACCGACAGAAGCCTCAATTGATGTGACTTACCATATTATTACAGAACGTCCTGACGAACGCACCAGCAGCCAAATTCCCATCGGAAAAGCGATCGATAATGTCTATCTCAAAGTGTTGGATGATCAGATGCAATCTGTTAAACAAGGGGAAATGGGAGAACTTTGGCTTGGTGGCGTACAATTAGCATTAGGATACCTCAAAGATCCTGAAAAAACCGCTAAAGCGTTCTGTTCTAATCCTTTTTCTGATGTCTCTGGTGACTATATTTATCGGACAGGTGATCTAGTCAAGGAATTACCTGATGGTACGCTGGAATATCATGGACGTATCGATAATATGGTCAAAATTCGGGGTTTTCGCATTGAATTAGGGGAAATTGAGAGCATCTTAACCACTCATCCCAATGTACGGGAGGCCGCCGTTTTAGCTATTGATTACGGTGAAGGACAAAAACGATTAATTGCTTGTTTATCGGGGGATAAAATCAAAACCCGAGTTCTCAAAGCACATTTAGAGCAGAAACTCCCCCATTACATGATTCCTCAACGATTCGCTTGGTTTCCACAACTTGCTAAGAATCATAACGGAAAGTTAGACCGTAAAGCATTAGCCGCCGAATTACTTCCTTCTCCCACTGCTCCCTCTGCTCCCCCTACTCCTTCTCTTATCCCCCTTGGACCCGCACAACGTTGGTTAGTCAACTATTTTGAACCTCCCTATCAATGGTTGGGTTATACTCGTTTTCTCTATCATCAGTCTTTGAATCTTGATATTTTCAATCAAGCTGCTAATCTTTTGGTGCAACGTCATGAAGCTTTTCGGACGGTTTGCCTACAAAATCAAGGTAAATGGCAGCAATACTTGATCAATGATCCTCAACCTATCCTAGCAGAGTATTGGGATGGAAGCCACTTAACAGAAGCAGAACGTAATGCTAAAATTGAAGCTCAAATGTCAGATTTAGCTAAAAAAATCCAGATTGACCGTTGGCCACTTACTGCTACTCTTGTCGTTAAAGTTAGTCCCTATTGCTACGATGTTACGATGGTCGCTCACCACATCATTGCTGATATGTTAAGTGCAACCCTCTTGTTTAAGGAACTTTGGAGTGCCTATCATCAATTATTGGTAGGAAGTGATCCGACTTTTCCTAACCCTAATCCTCAGTCTTACTTAGATTTTGTGCAAGTCTTGAGGGATGAGGAGAAAAAAGGAACAATGAACGAACACTTGAATTATTGGAAGGAACAATTTCCTGATGCAGAGAGTCGCTTTGAAGTCCCCGTCGATCATGTCAAAGGCGCAAATATTGAAGCTTCTGCCGAAAGTGCGCGATTTGTCTTAAGTAAAGCGCAAACTAAACAGTTATTAAACCAAGGCAAGGCTTATTATCAGTCTAACTTTTATCCCATTCTTCTTGCTCCTTTATACCGTTTATTAGGTGATTGGAGTCAACGCAAACAGGTGGTTATCAGTCATCGTAGTCATGGGCGAGATTTAGGCGAAGGTCAGCCTTTTATGGAAAGTATGGGCAATTATGCTGTAAATTTTCCCATAGGCATTAATTTATCCACTTCTACGACTTGGGAAAAAACTATCAGTACCATCAATGAGCAGTTTGAAAGCTTACCAATGAATGGCGTAACTTATGATTGGATGGGTGAGTCTTTACCTGAATATCTCTATCCTGATAGTAATTTAACCCTAGTACGGGCTAATTATCTGGGAAATCGTTCGGTTCCTCTCTCTGACTTGTTTGAGTTTGTTTATGGCGAGCGCGACTGTCGTTTATCACCACCTGATCAAAAACGTACCACATTGATTGAATTCTTTTTCCTAATCATAGATGGTCAGTTAGAGATAAGAATTGAATATTCTCGTAATTTCCATCTTCCTACGACCATTCAAAAAATCGGACAAGATTATCTCATTCTTCTTGAGGAATTAGAGCCTATTGGCGTTGCTGATTCGTAACCGTTCGGGGGGGGTTGTCAAGCAGCCAGTGGCATTGACTCAGTGGCAGAACTCTCCTAGGGCAGAAGATAGGGTGAAGAACTTCCCTGACGAGATGCCCTAACCTCCCCGGTCATGAATTCCAAGACATTACAGTTCTGAGAACGCAGACTCGTCACTCATCGTTCGCTCATTTTTTCAAGGTGGAGAATGTACCAGACCAATCCTGAATCCGCCGTAATGACACCATCTGTTATATTAAGGTTAGCGATCACTATACAGCCAACTCTAGGTCATCGCTCTACTCTAGATACAGTCAACGGTACAGCCATTTTCAAGGGGAAAATGTACCCATTGGTGTCTTGTCAATTTTTTCTGAGAAGCCCCATACAGTAAGGGTTTCGTTGATTTTTTAGTATTTCTGTATGGGGGAAGTCCAGTTATACGACTGACTTCTTTGCTTCGGGATAAAATCCCGTCAGTCCCGCTCGCTCAAGCCTTCACTGGGTAAGCTTTTCGACCTCTTTGACCCCATCTTGCTCCCAAAAATGAGCGGACGATGAGTTAAGACTCTTCCGCACTCTTGATGGGAAGACAAAATGACTGCGATAATCATACCGTTACTGCGGTTTAGCACTCTGTGCAAGGTTTTTACGACATAAGAGTACATATACGGAAGGAACAAAATATAACGCCATTAAAGTTGCGCCACCTAACCCACCTATAATACTAATGGCAAGAGGCGGCCAAAAACCACTAGGATCGAATAATAAAGGGATAAACCCAATAATAGTTGTTAAGGTGGTCGCTATCACATGACGAGTAGCTCGCATCACTACATTTCGAGTTGCTCGACGTGAACCAAGGCTGGCTTGAGTATCATGACGCAAAGCGTCAAGAATTACGATTGAATCATTAACACAGATTCCTAACAGTCCAATGATCCCTAAAATCGCTGTAAACCCAAAGGGATAATTAAACAAGGCCAATGATCCTAAGCCTAGTCCTAAGGATAAAATCGCAACAAGAATAATAATACTTGCCATACGGAAAGAATTAAAAGTGAGGACTAAACTGGCCACCATAATGATCCCTAAAACCCCAAGAGTTGCAATCAAATTACTTAAAGCATCCTGACGTTCTCCTTGTTCTCCGCCAAAATCCCATGAATAACCATAGGGTAACTGAAAATTACTCATTTCTAATCGTTTTTCAAACTCAGAGAGTACCTGTTCCGGTAATACACCAGCCGGAATAAAACCCTGTATGGTATTCATCCGTTGGCCATTACGACGTGAAATAGCAACAATATCTGGCAAAATTTCCACCGTCCCCACAGTAGATAGGGGAACAATTGTCGATGAAGTGGCAGAATTTCCCGAAGATAAGAGGTTTAATGAGCTAATTTCAGCTAAATTGCTCCGTTGACTATTAGAAGTCCGAACTCTCACAGGTAGTTCTTTTGTTCCTTCTAAAATCGAGCCTCCGACTGTTCCCTCTAAACTGGTATCTAATTGACGAGCAACGGCTGTTTTATCTAACCCTGCTAAACGTAGCTTTTCTTCATTAAGATTGACAGCTAATTTGGGCAAACTTTCGCTTAAAGTGGCGCGAGTATGGATAATATCCGGGGTTTTAGCTAATTCGGCGCGAACTTGATCCCCTAAAACCTGTAATTGCACTAAATCTGACCCATATAAGCGTAATTCAATCGGTGCATCAAACGGCGGACCCTGTTCTAATTGTCGGACAATAATTTGCGCTTGGGGAAAGGCTTGATCTAATTCTTGCTGTAAGGTGCGAATTAACGCACCCGACTTGACGTTTTTCTGAAGTTGAACAATTCCTTGCGCGTAATTAGGAGATTGTTCTCGATTTTGTAAGACATTGTAGTAAAAAGAGGGCGCACTTTTCCCAATAAACCATTGAACGTCTTGAATTTCAGGATGCTTTAAGATTAACTTTCGGGCTTGCATCACTTGAGACTCGGTTTCGGGTAAAGACACGCTGATGGGTAATTCAAAGGTTAAATGAAATTGTTCGCGATCGGTGGGGGGGAAAAACTGTTGTTGTAGGGTAGGAAAGCTAATAAAACCCCATAAGGGAAGAATAAGAATAAGGGCGATCGCTAATAAGGGACGTTGAAAAGTGCGATCTAAACTCCACTTATAAAGATAGGTTAAACGAGAATGGGTAAATCCGCTTTGCCACCAATATCCATTTGTGGGGGTTGGTTGCCAATGATGTAATCTTCCCGCTAAGGCGGGAATCACGGTGACAGATAGAATAAACGAGCTAATTAGGGCTAAAATTACGGTTACTCCAATCGTTCCGGTAAATTCTCCAGTTGATCCTGAAGCGGTAGCAATGGGCAAAAAAGCGATAACACTGGTAAAGGTAGAAGCGAGTAAGGGAATAAAAATATGATGTACGGTAGTAGCAACGGCTTTGATCGGTGATATACCTTCTTCTTCTTTTAAAGCCATTTGCACCTCATCAACCACAATAATCGCATTATCAATTAATAATCCCAAGGCGATAATTAATCCTGTTACGGAAATTTGATGTAGGGGAATTCCTAACACCCTCATACTGCCAAAAACCATCAAAACTGATAAAGGAAGGGATGTTCCCACGATTAAAGATGATTTCCAGCCCATGATCACAAAGGTGATCCCAAAAACTAAGACAGCACCCATGATCAGGTTTGATAAAACCGAGTCCAGTTGTTGCTGCACATAACGACTTTGATTAAAGATAATGTGTAGGCCAATTCCTTGAGGAAGGTTTTTTTCAAATCTTTCTAACTTAGCCTTGGCGACTGTCATCCAAGAATCTAAGCGTCTATCAGATTCCACAAAAGCAGTAATTGCGATCGCCAGTTTTCCCTTAATCATCGCGACTTCTCTGGGGGGATCTTCAATTCCTTTACTAATATTTGCAATATCACCTAATCGCACTACTTGACTAGACGAACCTGATTTAATTGATAAACGATTTAAACGGTCTAAAGAATCTAATTCTCCTTCAATTTCCAGCAATAAGTTACTTTGTTCGCTTCGTAATTGGCCGGCAGCAACTTTGGCATCACTTTCTAAGATTTGTTGAGATAGGGACTGTATAGTTAATCCTAAATGGGTTAATTGTTGGGGATCAACTTCAACTCGAATTTCCTCCGTAGGATTGCCAAATAATTCAACTTTTTCTGTTCCTTCAATTAACCGTAAATCATCTTCTAATTCTTGCGCCCAACGGCTCAAAATGCCATAATTCGGAGGGCTTGATAATTGCCAAGTTAAAGCAACAATTAAGGCGTTGGCTTTGGGTTTTGATTCTTCAAATTCAGGGAGAGAAGTTCCCGATGGTAATTGAGAAACAGCATCATTGACTTTATCACGAATTTGTGACCAAACGGGATCAACATCGGTAATTTGGTCATTTAATTCAATGGTAATGCTGGAGAAGCCAAGCTGAGAGGTAGAATCAATATTTTTAATTTCCTCAACTTCCAATAAAGCTTGTTCTAATTTATCAGTAACTAGCGTTTCTACTCGTTCAGGGGTTGCGCCAGGAAATTGGGTGTTAATGACCGCAAAACGAGGGGTTAATTCGGGATCTTCCATACGAGGTAAACTGAAAAAGGAAGATAAGCCCCAAACGGCGATCGCTAAAATCGTTAAAACTAATAATCGGACGTTTTTATAAAAGATAGAAGACATAGGAGAATGATGAATTAAGAATTGAGAATTATGAAGTTCGGGTGAGAAAGTAATAAGTAATAAGTAGGGAGGCACAATTATTTGTAGGATGGGTTAGCGCACTTCGTAACCCATGCCTAGGTTGGGTTTCATGCTTCAACCCAACCTACGTTCATCTTATATTTAATTCCACCCACCCACTTAAGTAATAAGTAATAAGTAATAGGTGTTCAGCTTTTCATTGATAACTGATCACTGTTTACTGTTCACTGTTAACTGATAACTGCTCACTGTTCACTGTTTACTGATTTTTACCTTTTGCCCCGAAATAATGCGATTTGTGCCATTAGTAATCACTTTTTCCGTTCCGTCTAATGTTCCTCGCACGAGAACTCGCTCCCCATCGGTGTATAAAACCTCCACATCCCGACGTTCTACGACAAATCCTTGGGCTGCATTCCCATCTCCTAAGACATAAATTGACCATAAACCGCGAATTCCTTTGACTAGGGCGGTGCTGGGTAGCCAATAACCTGAAGTATCGATGTTTTGTTGCCATTGCCATGTTACGATTTGTCCAGTGGTTATTTCGGGCGAGGTAACTTCACCCTTGCCTCTACCTCCTTCAAGTTGGAAAACCACCGTTACGGTACGACTCGCAGAATCGAGTTCGGGTAAAATTGCCTTGACGGTTGCTGAATAGGATTTTTGGTCAATTTTTAAAGTGTGAGACTGTCCAATCTTGATCTCAGACGTTAAAGACGTAGGAACACCAATATGGGCTTTAACGCCGTCTAATTGTACCAAACGCACCACCCCTTGACCAGCTTGTACCGCCATTCCTTGATCGAGATAACGTTTTTGAATTTTGCCCGAAAAAGGGGCTTGAAGAACGGTCTTTTCTAAATCAAGTTCAATACTAGCTAGACGACTATCTAGCTGTTTGATCCCTGCTTTTTTAGCTTCAATCACTTCACTACGAGTTCCGGCTAATAATTCATCTAATTGACTTTGAGCCTGTTTAACCCTTGCTTGCTGTTGGCGAATGATTTCAGGGCGCGTTCCCGCTAATAACTCATCTAATTGACTTTGAGCTTCATTAACCCTTGCCTGTTGACTATCCATATCTGTGACGACTTCGTCAAACTGTTCACGAGAAATAGCCCCTTGCGTATAAAGATTCTGTCGTCGCTCCTGTTTACTACGAGCCAAAGCTAATTGTGCTTGCAGGGTTTTCAAACGCGCTTGGGCTGCCGCAATGGTTTCAGCACGAGGTCCTACTTCCATCTCTTGTAGTTGAGCTTTTTCTTGAGCCAAATTTGCTTGGGCCGCGGCAATGGTTTCAGCACGAGAACCCGCCTCCATTTCCTTTAATTGTGCTAAAGCCTGTTGTTTTTGGGCTAATAAGTCTTGTTTTTGGGCGATTAATTGACGGTCATCTAAACGAGCAAGGGGCGTTCCTTGATTCACCCATTGTCCTTCTGTCACCAGCAGTTGAGTCATTGTTCCTCCTCGTTCAAACCCTAAATCACTGGTATTTTGAGCGACAATTTCCCCAGTGTAAGTTCGAGACTGTTGATAAGCATTGACCTGTACTAGCTGGTCGATTTCAACGGGGAGAAAATGTTCATTTTCAGCAACAGAAGGAGCGATTGGTTGAGTTGGTTGACTGATTGACCCAATCCCATAACCGACTCCTAACAATAAAAGTCCCCCAAGATACCATCTCCGAGCCCCTTGGAAACGGCGTTTTGAGTGTTTTTGAGGTTCAGAAGAGGTGATAGTGATTTTTAGGGGATCTTCCGACATAGGGTGTGACATAGGATGGCTATCTGGCATAAGTCTAATCATTAAAGAGTTTAACGTGAAGACGGGGATGGGTCTCAGCTTATCTACAACTGCTGTCTTATTTTTTCCGAATTTTATTTTTCAAACGACACCCCACGGCAATAATGCCTAAACTCATTAAGCCAAGGGTAACAGAGGGGTCGGGAGTCGAAACAATTCTCAGTTGCAGGGGAAATCGAATGGAAACAACTGGATTTAATGCCCCTAGTGACCCATCAACAAAGACTTGGTCGGGAACAACGGCGGCATCTTCACTGACTAATTGTACTTTATTAGAACCCACATCCGCTAAGAAAGCATTGGCTAATCCGTCAAATTGTCCTAACAAGCCGGCTACCTTAGCGACACTAAAGGGATTACTAATAATCGCTTCTGTGTCATCATCAGGGGCGGTGGTTGCACCATATTCTAAGAATGAATAAATATCGCTATAACCAAAGCTAAGAATTTTAGTAGTATCTAGCAATAAAAAGCTCTCCACTTCATTAGGATTAGCGGCATAAATGCGTTCTTCTAGAGAGGAGGTAGGAGAGGAAAAATAGTTCTCTCCATTAATATCATTTCCTAAATTCCAACTCTTGTTAAAATCACTGTTTTTGGGTCCAAAACTAAAGCCTAACCGACTGACATCAATACTGTTATTAGTCAGGAAAGTTGAAAAGTTCAAGAATCCGGTGATATTATTTAACAAGGTGGCTGCTCGCGTTGCACCTAAAGGATTCACCAAATTTTCGGGACTAAAATCAATCCCCGCAGCATAATAGGGAGCGGGATTACCGGGTGCATTTAAGCTCATCTCAATATGACCTGCGCCATAGCCTACAAATCCTTGAGGAGTCGGGTCTGTTCGCTTTCCAAATAACCGCAGACAGTTATCAGAAGCAATAGGACGAGTGGCAACAAATTGAACGGAACTAAAATCAAATAAATCACCTGTTTCACAACTAGCAGCACGAGTTGGAAGGGGGGATAATAGGGTGGCTGTTCCTGTAGTTGTTAGTCCGAGTAATAAGGCAAAGTGACGCATAGACATGAGCTTTTTCCTAGTTCAAAATAGGGGCATCTTGAAAAACCCTTAATGGTTTTTACTGATCAGGATATTTCTAAATGAGTAAAGATTAGAGATTTAGATAGATTTATTTTAGATTTGATGATTAAGTTTTTTGATGTAAACGACGACTTTTCTGATAACATCGAGGACAAAATGCAATTTTAGACTCCTTTTCTACTTCTAAAATTATACTTTGTTCGACTACCTTGTGAGACTTTACTATCACTCCTTTTAATCCGAGAATTTGGGTAAGTTGTTGCTTCATAGTTCTTGGCAGTAATCTGATGTCAACTATTAGTTTAGCATAATATGTACTGAAGAACCTCAGTAGAGTTGTTGAACAATATAGTCGTTTCAAATAAGTTTGAGACATAGGAGTGTGAGCATCTTGCTCACTAAATTAGGGGTAAAGTGGTGCAAGAGTGTCTCATTCTTACTTGAATTAACTATAACTATCAAAACAGCTGAATCCGTATCTTGTCATTAACTGATAGTAATATCGTTAAAATTACTAAAAATTTTCTCCTGACAGAAATCCAAGGTTTTATAATTATTATGCAACAACTCTAGTTAGGTTAAGGTTAACTAAACCGACTTTTTGAGTTTCATAATTAACCCTAAACCTGCAATCGAAAAAATTCCCACCAGATTTGTAGGTTCGGGAACAGAAGCAGCAAAGGGAGTAAAAGTACGATCTCCTCTGGCTACAGCCAATTGTAATCCTTCAACAGGTTCCGTTGCTCCTGCTGCTATTAAAAAATCACTCAATTCCTTTGTTAAAAGAATTCCTAAAGGTTCTAGAATCCAAGTATTATTGACCAAATCAACATTAGGTAAGCCAGGTGCTACGGTACTAAAAACTGGAAGACCTGTGTTAGCTGTATCTCTCACAAAAACAAAGTAAGGCTCAGGAATATCTGGATTGCTATTCACTTCAAAGAAGGCGGAAAAATCCCCGATCTCGAACACAGGAGGAAGATTAAGTTTAGTTTGATCAACGTTGAAAAAGACACTTCCCGTCAATTCAGTCGTTCCACTAATCGGCTCATAATTATCTGTTTCTCCATCGTAACTAAATACCCAATCCGTTCCTCTTATATTAGGGTCAGAACTTGGAGGAAGAATATCAAAAGCATAATCATATCCCTGTGCGGGAGTATCAGTATTCTCAACCGATACCAAAGATAAACCAATTCTTTCTAACACGGCTAGTACATTAGGATCAAAGTTAAGACTGTCTTTTCCCCCTGTTTCAATATAAATAACAGGTTCAGCTTTAACGGGAAGAACAGGATTAAGAGCGATTACAGAGGTTAATCCTAATAGAGTTACTAGATGTTTTGAGTTCATTGTTTAAGTCTCCTGGGTCAATTTTTTAGAGTTTGTAGTCAAGAATCTTTTCTCTAACCTAAAAGAGGTTTCAGAAAAGATCAGAATTTTTCAACTTCCTATCTAGACATCATCTATATCTAGTTTAAAAGAAGAAAGTCCTCAGCAAAATGGAGAATCTTTGGCACAATTTGTAGATTCTTTATTTCTTGATGAAGAACATAGTTACGTGAAAAGTATCGGAAGATTTTATGATTTTTTTTGATGTTGTCTGATCCGACTAACGATCCCCGATCCTGCTAAGAGAATTAAAGCTAAAATTGATGAGGGTTCAGGAGTTGAAGCAGAGACTAACATCAAAGAACGATCGGCTCTACTATCAATGAATTTTAATCCCGCTACTGACTGAGTAGCCCCTGCATTTACTAACAAGTCACTGAATTCTTGAGAAAAGAATAATTCAATTCCTTCAAGCACGAAAGTTAGAGTATTAAGATCAATATTAGGAATACCTGATGATGCAACATCAAACACTCGCAAACCTGTATTGGCTGTATCAGTCACAAAAAAATTAAAATCTTCGTCAAAAGAATTGGAAAAATTGCCAATCGTGAATTGTGTTCCTAGTCCATTCAACTTGGTGGTATCTACCTCAAAGGTAAACGTTCCTAAAAATTCTTCTGTTCCGCCCAAGGTAACATAAAGAACAGGGTCATCATCATAGAGGAAAGTATAAGTCGTTCCTCGAACATTGGGGTCAGAATTGGGAGGCAATAAAACAGAACCAATGGAAAAGCCGGGGGCAGGCGTTGCGGTACTTTCAACATCGCTCAGTGTTAATCCAATATTCTCTAAAATAGCTAAAGTATTAGTATTTAGTTCTAGGCTTTCTTTTCCCTCAACTTCTAAATAAACTTGAGGTTCGGCTTGTACCGGAAGAACAGGATTAAATACTATTACAGAGGTTAATCCTAGTAAGGTAGTTAGATATTTTGAGAGCATTGTTTAAGTCTCCTGGGTCAATTTTTTAGAGTTTGTAGTCAAGAATGTTTTCTCTAACCTAAAGGCTGTTTCAGAAAAGATCATAATTTTTCAACTTCTTTTAAGAAACTTATGGTTAGCGGTAGTTAAATTTACTTAAAAGAGTCAAGCAAAATACTTGAGTATAGTTACTGATTATTGATTCTGTATTTTGCCAAACATTACCCTTTTCTCAAACGTTCAACTAATTCAACCGCACAACCGATGCCACTTTCATGAAATCCGTAGGAATCAATGCCCCGTTTTTTGATGTGGAAATAAGTACCTGAGAAGTAAATGGGGCCAGTTTCATTGAGTTGATAAATTTGTTTTTGGGCTTCTAGAGTATTCATGTCATAAGCTGGATGTCGATACTTAAGAATGCGGATAATTTTGTCTTCATCAATGGCGATGGGGGGGGTATCTAGAGAAACAAAATAATCTTTCTTAGCCGTAAAATTATGGACTTTGTTGGCATAATAAGTCACATAAGTATAAAGCTTTCCTTCTTTGGTTAATTGCCCATAATTCCATGATTGCCATTTACTGCGATCTGGGTTCATAATAACCGGATCAGTGTGAACAGTGACGGCAGTTTCATTGTATTTAAAACAGCCTAATATTTGCTGTTCTAACTGGGTTGGTTCAGCTAGTATTCCTAATGCTTGATCAGCGTGAGTAGCCATAACCACCTTATCATAAACTTCTTCATCTGTGGTCGTTTTTACCGTTACTTTTCCGTCTTCTCTTTTTTGAACGTAAATCACTTCTTGTTCAGTACGAATCGGTTTCTTTAAAGCATCTTTGACCCTTTCAACATAACGACTACTTCCCCCTTTAACAGTTTGCCATTCGACCGTTTTTCCCCCCAATCCTCCTTGATCATGAGTCATAAAAAAGCTGATGAAAGTTGAAGCAGGAAACTCCATCAATAAATCAGTAGGAATTGACCAAACGGCTGATCCCATTAGCATGACAAAGTTATCTCGGAAGGATTGGCTATAGTTATTTTTATCTAGATATTCTTGCATAGAAATTCTCGTTTTTCCTTCCCAGAAATCAGCCCGCGCTTCAGAGAAAAAGCGTTTAGCTTCTTGATAACAAGCTACTAATTCTGGAGGTTGTTGACGGGCAAATTCTTCCATCGGCAGCTCTAGATCTAGGGAATTAAACTGCATTCCAGTATCTAAATTATAGAAATTAAAGCCACCTAAATGATCTTGAGTCTCTGCTCCTAAATCAGCAAAAAATTTCATCAAGTTGGGATAATTAGGTTTATTACAAACCACAAAAGCCGTATCAAAAGAAATCCGTTGACCCTCCTCATCCAAATCTAAGGTGTGAGCATGACCGCCGACACGACTACTTTTTTCATAGACATCAACCTCATATTGATCTTGAAGATAATAGGCAATGGGTGTGCCAGAAATACCCGAACCAATGATTGCTAATTTTTCCATAATTTTGTCCTTGAATAAATTGTGAAGGGGGTTAATTAGTGGGGTTAAAATTTAAGAAACTTTCCTAACTATTCTCCGAAGAATGTTGATAGTCAGGATGGGACTTTTGGGACTGACTTAAACTCAGCAAAAATAAGACAAAAATGACTAACATTAATGAGAAGATATACCGAGTTCCCATCATGGTCATGACAATAGCTGATAGAATGGGACCGGCGGTACAACCTGCACTATAAATTGAGGTAAAGACAGCACTCCCGGAGGATAATTCATTAAGGGTAACGGTAGAACCAATCAGGGCTAATGATAAGGGAAAAATGGGACTCATTCCTACCCCAGAGACAAAAGCTAAAAAGGGGGTAATCATGGGATTTTCGATTAAAGATAAGCCAAAAACTGAAACAATAACAATAATTACACTACCGACTAAAACCTTAACTGTCCCCATCTTATCGGCTAAATGAGTAATAGGAACAGTTGAAATTAATCCGCCTAAAATAAACAAGCCAAAGATTAACCCCATGCGCTCAATACCATAGTTTTGTTCGAGTAAAAAAAGTGGATAAAGAGAAACTAAGGTGGCAACACTGAAGCCATAAGCAAAAGCTCCTTGTAGGGGAAGTTTGAGCTTTTGAATAATGCTAAAGTTGGGCTTTTGAAACTTAACCGTTTTCTCTGGTAATCCAAAAAAGACAACAACAATTCCACTTAAAATCAAGCCACTTCCTAATAAAAAAGTTATCTTAGGAGAAAGATTATAGGCGACTGCTCCCATAATCGGACCGATACCAAAACCTAAGCTAAAAGCTAAAGCATCTAAACCATTAACCATGGCTCGATTTTGATCATTACAAAAATAGTTAATAGCGGTTTGTCCAGAAATCAGATATAAACAACAGGCCAAACCCATAACGCCACGAATGATAAACCAAAGAGATAATTGAGTAGTAAAGGCAAATAGAGGTGCAGTTATTCCCATTAAAAGGAATCCTAACATCATGGTTTTTCTTAATCCAATTTGGCGAAGAATACTAGCCACAATCGGTGTTCCTGCGGCAATGACAAAAAAGTAAAGGGTAGAATTTGCCCCAATAACAATATTGTCGTAACCCTTTTCTTTCATAAGGGTAGAAACAAAGGGATTAAATAACCCTAGGGAAATTCCCGATAAAAAGGCCACTAAATAAAGGGCGGGAAGTCCAACAGAAAAGGGAGAATTGGCATTTTTAGTCATCATGGGAAAATTCCAGCACAAGGTTTATAAGCGGGTTTTTAAAGAGGTGTGGGACGATAAAAATGATAGGGAGACGGAAGATTAACCCCCTGTAACTTCAGACTTTGCAGACGATAGAGATAAGCTGCACCGCGCATCATGTGCATAGCTACATCTACCACTTTGCGATTTTCGGAAAATTCTAAATAAGTTCCTCGAACCCAATCGTTAAATGAACCCATCGCCGGACCACACCAAATTTGATAATCCATTGTTCGTTGTGGCTGTCCACTGGTTGCCCAACGAGAAGAAAGCCCTAAATACCAGCGAAAAATTAAAGCCATTTTCCGTTTAGGATTATTATTTGCTCGTTCAATTTGTTCGGGATCTCGCTCTTGAAAATAAGCAAGGGTTTCTTGCCAAACTGCCTCTAATGGTTTTTGGAAAATTTGCTTTTCTATGGTTTGACGAACCTCGGTCGGAATGGCATCAATTCCCTCATAAGTTTGATACAAATCATATAATTTTTGCGCGCGCATGGGGAATAAACTTCCCCGTTTTAAGAGTTGAACTTTCACCCCCATTTCAAACATATCAGCACAAGGGGCCATTACCACATCGGCCATTGCTGCTTGGGCTAATAATTGTTTGGTATGTTCAGATGTTCCCGCTTCAATACAAGCATGATTCACCGAACCCGTCACAATGTAACTCGCTCCCATCATAAAGGCTGCTAAAGCTGATTCTGGGGTACTAATGCCACCGGCCGCCCCCACTCTAATAGAACGCTCATACTGATATTGTTGTTGAATCTCATTGCGTAAGGCAATAATAGAAGGGAGAAGGCAAACCAAAGAACGATTATCTGTGTGACCACCAGAGTCAGCTTCAACGGTTATATCATCGGCTAAAGGAACTTTTTCAGCTAAAGTTGCTTGTAAGGCTGTAATTTGTCCCTGTTCAACTAAAGCTTTCAGCAGTTTAGGGGGAGCAGGTTTTAAGAATTTCTGAGCAACTTCAGTCCGAGAAATTTTGGCAATGATCTTATTTTGGGTTTCAATATCGCCTTGAGAATTTAGATGTAATCCTGATGCTCGGTAACGGACAATATGGGGGGTTAAATCCAGGTAAGCAGAGGCTTCAACAGTTCTTACCCCATATTTGAGGTAAAGTTCCACTGAACCCCGTTCTAGGGCTTCCTCTGAGGGGCTATGGATTAAATTGAAGGCATATCGTCCATTGGGTAAAGCTTCTTGAATGGTGTGAATGGCTTTTTCAACCCGTTGGGGAACTAACCCAGCTGCCCCAAAACTGGCTAAAAATCCGGCTTTTCCCAAAGAAATGACTAAATCTTCGGAAGCAATGCCCCCAGCCATTGCACCGGCTGCATAAGCATAGTCTAACCCATGAAAGTCACAAAAAGCGCGATCGCCTAATTGTTGGGGTGATAGGGCATTAATCATGCTATGGGGCAGTATATCAGCATTAGGTTGGTGAGAAAGTCCTATCTGGTTATTTTTCCAATATACATAACAAGGTTGCTCTAAATTGCCTAATTTTTCTCGAATTCCTTCACTATCAAAGGAGATAGACGTTGTAAGGGGAGTGGTAAGCATGAGGTTTATTTCTCGATTATTGTTGACTTGAAACTGAGGGAAAGAGATGGGTGCTAACTGATAACTGTTTACTGTTTACTATTTACTGTTCATTGTCTAATAGACACAAGGCGATGTCTTTAATTTCGTAAATTCTTAAGTCTTCTTTCCAAAGACTGGCATCTCCGATAATTGTGATTACATCATCTTCGACTCGAATATCGGAAATATGCACTTCTAAAGACATTAAACGATTTTCGGGTGTAATTTGTCCTCGATATTTCCATGTAATTTGATGATTAATGGCTTGACCAAAGCGAGGATTTTTGAAAGATTTGCCTAAGTCTAATTGCAGCGCATAAGTTTGCATAGCTTGAAGAATAGACTCAACGCCTAATGCACCAGGCATCACCGGATCTTGATAGAAATGGAAGGGAAAATACCAATCTTCGGGAGTAATTGATTGGCTGGCATAAATATATCCTTTTTGATACTTACCCCCATCTTGAATTAAGAAAACTTTTTCGATAAAATCAAGATAATTTTGAGAAAGACGATAGTGGGGTTTTTCAGGATTTACTGAATAGAAGTTTTCGTGAGTTAAGGAATCTTGTAAATTAATTTCCTGTACGGTTAAATCGGATAAATTATTCAGTTGATACCAAGGTTTAAGACGTTTTCCGCCATCAAGTCCCACTTGATTCGCTAACACGGCTGTGCTAAAGTCTCCAAAGACCATATTTCCCCGATAAAAAGGTTCACCTTCACAAGATAATTCAAACTCAAACTTTTGAATAATTGCCCCTTGAATAGCGGTAGTAGAAAGGAGACGAACTTTATCCGTAATGGTTTTATTACGGAGGTCAATTTCTTTGAGAATTGTCCCCTGTCCATCTAAATTACGAAAATGAAGATCATCTTCTGGGAATAATAAAGTTGCTCCCATATAAACCCCTAAGAAAATACAAGGTTGACCTGCAATTTCAATGTAAGTACAGTAGGGCAAAGTGGGATAGGCATTATGGTTATAAAACCAAGCATTTTCTTTGACATCAAATTCGGTAATAATTTCCGATGGTTTTTGCAATTCATGACGTTTACCTTCGATGTCTAATACCCGACTGACTAACTGAAACTCCCCATTAGGTAAACGAACCGATTGACGATTTTCATAAATATCGAATTCTGATCCCAAACAAGCAGCCACCGATCCTTTAGCAAAGGTTTTTAATTGGTTTTCATTAAATAAAACTGATGGCTGTTTTGATAATTGGGAAATATGGGGGAATGTTACTGACTCAATGGGTTGGAATATACTGGGAATGGTAGCTGTTTTTTCTACCAGTTGAACACCAATATTTTTAATACTAGCAATGGTTTTTCCGCCAAAAATAACATCCACATTAGCCAGAAGATAAGGTTGAGGAGAAAGTCCAATTTCTAACACCTCCATTTGATACATTAAAGTTCCATGTTGGGGAGTCACTTGTCCCCGAAAACGGGCTGCTTGGGTTTGATTAGGAATCACCTGAAAACGAGCATCTTTCGTGTGAGTTTGTAACCCTAACCATAAACAATAAAATTGCACCAGTTGGATACTTCCTTCAATCATTAAATTCCCCGGTAAAGTGGGGTCATTTTTAAAATGACAAGAATAATACCAGTCCTCAGGGGTGATCTGTTTTGATCCCACTGCTAACCCTAGTCCAGCTATTCCTCCTTGAGGATTTACCATCATCACTTTCTCTAACATTAAGAGTTTTTCTGGGGGTAATCTGAGGGAAGAATTTAAGCCATTTTGTTGATAGATTTTCCCTAAACAAGCCTCAATATTTCCTTGACTTAGATTAAGAAGTTCTTCTTTTTTAAAGAATGACTTAGAACAGGTTAAAAGAGGAATAAACTGTTGTTTTTTAATCAAGTTTCGTTCTTTTTCTTCAGCCTCTTTTAGCACAATTCCCTGTCCTTTTTCTAATTCTTCATCAGAAAAGAGTCCAGCACAACCGTCATGAAATTTCATCCAAACTTGATCGCCAATTAACACCTCTCCTTGGAAGAAAATTAATAAGCTATCATCAGTTTTAACCGAAGATGTGATCTTAACTCGACACCGTAACAACTTAACGTTTTCCGGTTGTTCAAATAAGAAGGTTGCAGATAAATCTAATAAACGGAAAGATCGTTTTCCTTGATTTTCAAAATCTGTCCCGATATAACTTAATAGCATCAGGAGTCCGTGGCCGGCTTCTTGACAAATTCCTACCGTTAATTGACCATCAACTGCATACCAAGCATCTTCTGGTACATCATATTCTGTTTCGATGAAACCTGATTTATAATCACCTAATTTTCCTTCTAATTGAGTCACCCGACTGACAAACAAAAAGGGAGGAGACGGCATTCTGACTCGTTGGGTATAATGATCAATGGGTTCATATTCTTGACCAAAAACCTTAGAGACTTTACCTTCAATAAATTCGAGGATCTCAGGTTGATCAAATAAACAAGGTTTAACGGTTTTAGGATGAGAAGAAATAACGCTTGTTCTTGAATGATCAACCGTAGAAATGGTTTGAACTTGGGAAAGAAGTTGAGTAGAAGAAGCGACTAAAACAGCGACTTTTTGAGAAGCAGTATTTTCTCGAATAATTGAATTTTGTAGCTCAGTTTGGGGTTCAATATTAGCTTTGGGTGCTGTGGTTAACACTGTCTTAAAAATCGCCTCTAATGTTTCTGCTTCATCTGTTAAATAAAGAGGGGATAAGTCTAGTTCTACCCCATGACTGACTAATTGTGCTAACATCTTAATAATGGTCGCTAAATCATCAGCACCTCGACGATTAATACACAATGCAAGATGCTCTTTTTGACCAAGAGTTTCTGATATCCAACGAGAACAACTTCCTCCTAATCCTAATTCTAGAAAAATTTTCACCCCGTCTTGATAATTGCGTTCAATTAAGCGAGGAAAATCTAACACTTGACACATTCCTTGACTTAAATGATGAGCAATTTTCTCTTTTTCTAAGGTCAGAGAATCATAATGAGAAGAGGAATAAAACATAGTATCAGGTGGTGTTCCCATTGTCACAGTATTTAGCTTAAGAAACTCATTGTATTCTGATTGCATAACTTCACAATGTAAAACCATATCAGAAGGCGAACGAAACCGATCACATTGTAATTTTTCAATCACCCGTAAACAACCTTGAGAATCTCCTGCGATCGCAACTTCTTGAGGGGTATTAATATGGGTTAAATAAACCTTACTTTCTGTTTTTAAACATTCTTGAACTGCTTCAGCTGTAGCCATTAAAACATAACTACTCCATGAATTTTCATCTATCGGTTGACCCCAATATTCTGCAACGGCTTGTTTAGCTCCCATTAAACGGGTATGAAATAGGGGAGAAGAATGAACAAATTGACTTCCTTGATCCGCATTTGACCACACTCCTAATGAATACATCATGGTACTTTCTCCCATGCTATAACCGAAGGCGGCATCAGGTTTAATTTTAAAATATTTCTGCATAATTTCGGTGAATAAAACTGCAAAACCTGTTCCCGTTTCTAAGAGAGATAAAGGGTTAGCAATGAATTGAGTTTCTAGGGTTTCTAAGTCTTGTTTAGAAAGGGGAGATTGACGGCGAGGATAAAGAGAGTTTGCTTGAAAAAAGGTAGCAGGATCACTAATTAAACTCTCTGCTCTATCCCATAATTTAGGGAATAATTGAAAAAGATTTCTTCCCATTCCTAAATAGGAGTTAAAAGCACCAGGATAAACAAAAGCGACTTTACCCACTTTTCCTAACCGTTTAGGGGTAAAATAACTTCCTTGGGGACTTTTCCAAGGCTTTCCTGTATGAAAGGCTTTATCAATTCCTTTTTTAGCCTGTTTAATTTCCTTTTGCAAAGCTTCTTTGTTATTCCCAACAATTGCTACAACATAAGGAGATTGAGAATTCTGTTGAAACTGAATAAAATTCTCTTTGGCAAGATGGGGTAAGGAGAAACTATTTTCAATACTCTGGGTTAAGTTATCAAGCTGACTTTGTAGAGATAAACTATCATTTCCAGCGAGGGGAAATAGATAAAATGACGCATAGGGTAAATAGCCATTATCGGGTGTACTTTGAGGAGTTGCTTCCGATAAAATTAAATGACTATAAGTATTGTTTTGAGTGACTAAATTAAGCGCAGCATAGCGTTTTTTTTGTCCTTTTTCAAGAAACCAAGGAAGTGATACATCAGGTAGATAAAAAGGACTATTTTGCCATTCTTGAGTAAGATTAGAAGTTAAAAGTTGAGCGGAAGCAGGAAGATAACGATTTTTTAAGCAAAGTGCTGTTTTAATTAAGCTAATTAAATCTTCAGTTATCCCTAAGTTATTATTATTCTCTTGGACTGTTGCGACTGCACAAGTTAGGTTATTATGATTAGCATAATAAGCTTCTAATAACCCTTGATCTATCTCTGTTGAGGAAACAGCTAAATAACCAATATCTGAGGGGTGAATCTTAGCATTTTCAAATGCTTGCTGACAACTTTGTTTAATCGCAACTGATGGAGAAGATAAGGGGTTAACTATTTTACTAAAGCTATCAATAATCCCGTAAAAAAGCGTACTATTATTGTTTTGGATTGTTTCATAATCTTTGAGGATTAAAGCTCCGCCAATAATAGACTCAGAATTCCTATTAAGCGCACTAATAATAACTGTATCAACTTCTTTGGCAGTTAAGAGAATTTGGGCTAATTCGAGAGACTTTAATAAAGAATCAGAACCTTGGGTTAATTGAAAGGTAACAATGGAACAATTCCATAATCTTTCCAATTGATAACTAATATTTTTAAGCTCAGTTTCTTGATGGTTGCTAATATTATTAGCAGTAATTAAAGCGACTTTTTTTCCTATCTTACAAGTACAATCTTTTAACCCTTGATCAGACATCTTTGATAAGATAGACCAAGAATGATCACTAATCGGTTGGTTAGAATAATCAAGGGAGTTTCCTTGATAAATTAAAGCTGATAGTTGTTGACTGGTTAACAGTTGATTAAAGAAGCCACTTAAGCCAGCGATCGCTAATTTGGACGGTTTCATAATATCTCCTGTGAAAATGTAAATAGGGTATCAATTGAGAAAAAATTACAAGCAAACGGTATTCGATGAATTCACCGTATTTTTAAGAAACAAAACATTAAGACAAGAACTCAAAGTAACCTCCATATTAGTTGCTTCTAAATAAATTTTACCTTGAGAATGATAAGATAGTGCATTAGCAATTACCTTAGTATCACTATGTTCATTAATGGATAATTTTATCCAAAATTCTTGATTAAAAGGGAGGGAACTAAACTGCTTAAGCTCATTTAGTTTTAGGGGTAAACTACCCGAATTGTAGTGTTTTCTGACCCAAACTAAAAGACATTGAAACAAGAGATCAGCCGTATAAGAATTAAAGGATTGAACGCTAAACTGTCCTTGATCTTGTGTAGAAATTGGAGGTAAGTAACAGTTAAAAAGAAGTTCGTTTTTATTAATTTCTAAGATTTTCTTAATTCCTTGAAATCTGGGCTGATGAAACAGAACTCCTTCTTGATAGGGTTGTAAATTAAGGGAAGGTTCCGTAACAGGCTGAATACTTTCGTCAAGTTTTCTCTCAGCTATTACTTGTTTAGTAATATTAATAATCGCCCGATAATGATAAAGGGGAATTCCTTTAGCGGTTTCACTCCAAATTAAGGCTTCAAATTTAATTTCATCTTCTGTTTTCTCAACTTCAGTCAGATCCAAACAATACAAATTAGCTAAACTTTTATCAAAGACAACTCCTTTAAGCACTTGATAGTTATGACAACTTAAAAAATGATATCCTGTGTAAAGTTGTTCACAACTATTAGTGATCCATGCTAACGCACACATCGCCGGTAAAACTGCATTTCCCCCAATGACATGATCATAAACAAAAGGGTTTCCTTGTAACGTCAACCGACGATATAAACGGTAACTATGCTTTTGCGGTGTAACCAGTTTAGGAGAAGGAGAAATAGGGTTACTCATGACAATAATTTGAGGGGTTTTAGCTTTAGTTTGTGTTAATTCTTCTGCTAACATTTGCGCCCCTGTTTGTTGAGGAATGACCTTAATATTTTGCTGCTCAAATAACTGTTTAAGCTGTGGTGTCACCATTCCTCCATCCCAAGGACCCCACCCAATAGAAACAACATGACAGTTAGGATATTTTTGTTGAAGTAAATAAGCATATTTGTTCAAAATTTCGTTAGCTAAAGAATAGTCAGATTGACCGACATTGCCATAAAATGAAACAAAAGAAGAAAATAAAGCAATAAATTTTAATCGGTTAACTTTTACCGAACCTAATAAACTATTTAACCCATCAATTTTGACACTATAAACCTTATCAAAATCCTGTTCAGTTTTGTTTTCAATTAATTTATCGGCTAACGTTCCCGCACCATGAATAATGCCCGTAATCTGTCCCCAACGTTGAATAATCGGTCTTAAAGTTGCTTTTAGTTGCTGTGAATCGGTAACATTAACACTGCAATACTCGGCTTTTCCTCCTACTTTTTCAATCTCTGATAAGGTTTGCTTAATTTCACGACTTTGACAGAGTTGTTGATACAGTGCTTGAACTTTTTTCGGAGTTGGTTTTTCATTTTGAGTTGTTAAATGTTGCATAATTTGCTTCTTTAACTCAGACTCATCTTGACAAGAAAGACTCCATTCAGGTTCAGGATCTAAAATTTGCGAACGACCTAATAAAATAAATTTACAATGATATTGTTGCGCCAAATAGATAACGCATTGAGCCGTAATTCCTCGGCCACCACCACTGACAATAACCACAGAAGATGAATTAAGTTGAGTATCATTAATCATGGGAAAAATACCTTGTTAGTTGATAGTTGATAGTTGATAGTTAATAGTTAATAGTTAGTAGAGACTAGCTAAAAATCGGAATTTAGACCGCAATTCATCTAAATAACTATAATTATGTAGGGGCGCAAGCCTTGCGCCCAGCTAATTTTATTCTAACTATTAACTTTTGCCTATTTACTGCTAAAAGAAGCTAATTCACAAGTCAAAGTCATTCGACCTTTTGGAGTATAACCTACCTCTTGAATTAAGCTATTAGGATCATGTAATTCAGCTAAAACAATTTGAGCCGTTGTCATTTCATCTAAGTCGGGACTAATATCTAGAGCGCGACAGAAGACCGATTCCCACTCTAGATTTAAGGTTTTCGTTAAGCCAAATAAACCGCCACTAATAGGGCTAAATTCTCGTTTTCCACTGAGACCAAATTCTCCATCTAAACGGGTTAAGCTGAGAAAACAACTGCGTCCTTGACTGGCCGCTTGCGTCAGAGAAGATTTAAGATGTTTGGCTAGTAAAAACACTTGTTTAACAATCGCTTGATCGGTGTTAATTGAAGTCTCTTGATCTTGATTAAACCCCTGAGAGAGAGGATGTAAATGAATAAATGTGCCGATCAGTCCACAAGTTTTAAATATATCTCCCAATTGTGCTTGTAAATGTTCTTCACTTAAATGATTGAGAACAAAATGTCGAACCCCCGCAGGAAGAGAAGAACGCACAGGAATAAGGAATTGAGGGAAACTGAGAACCACAACTTGCCAGCCTTGGTTTAGCAAACTTTGAGCAACTTGGGCAGTAGTAGATGAACCATCATCGGTCACCAAACAGGTTTGATCAGGGGTTGAGGGAAAATCCCAATAATCAGGTGCAGCAAGGGGCTTCAGTTTCATTTGATAACGTCCAATATCACCGTGTTTTCGATGGTTAGACTGGGTAGAGGTAACAACTAAGCTATTTTTTTTTCTGTCACCATCATTTTCTCCCTCAAATACTGAACAATGTGGGCTAGGGTACGTTTTTCTGCTAACGCTTCAGGGCTAAGTTTGGGCAACCCAGAGAAAGCTTCTTGCAGACTTCCCATGATTTCTACCCGTTTGATCGAGTCAATGCCTAAATCTGCCTCTAAATCCATTTCTAATGCCAACATTTCCGTAGGATAGCCTGTTTTTTCACTGACAACCTCTAATAAGGCTTGACTCAGTGCATCATCTTGAATGGAGTCTAAAGAAGGTTCGCTCACTCCTGACACAGGTTCAGGTGTAGAGATGGGTGCAATGGGTTGACGAGGTTCTAAATAGTTGACAATGGGGGAAATGTGAACGGGTTCAGGTTCGGGAGTCCGTAAGGGTTGAGGTGCAGTGTTTAAAGGTTGAGGTTCTAGAGTCCGTAAGGGCTGAGGTTCAGACTTAAAAGGAGCAGGATCAGGAAAACTAAAAGAGGAAACCTCTGAATTTGGCCGATCAAATTTTGAATTCTCCGAAGAAGCAGCAGGAGTAGAGAGTTCGTCAATTTGAGCAACTACTGTTATCTCTTTTTGTTTTAATAACTGCAACACTGATTGAAAACTCTGGGATTGATGTTTAATGTACTCTTCGTGAACCTTGGCAAGACTCTGTTGATATTGGTAGAATGCTTGTAAAATAGGGTTGATGTTGTTAGAAATAGCGTTGTTCATAGTCATGGTTACAGTTTGATCTTGAGAAACAATAGATAAATTGAGTGTTGGAATTTCCTCTGAAAGAGGCTGAGAATCAGAAGGATAAGGGTTGACGGAAGGAATAGAGGCTAAAATTTCCTCGTTTTCCGACCCTTTCACTTCCTCACACTTAGATTCAACCGTTTGGGAATCAACTGACGGTTCTATTTCCGCAGGTGAATCAGGTTGTAATGCAGCTCCGATCAAAGCTTGGGTTTTATCGCTGATGTAGTTGGTTGCATTCAGCTTAAGGGTCATACCTTTGCGTTTGCTTGAGGAAGTCTTCACCGTCAAAGCTGCATTTTCCAGATCGTTTAACGGTAAACCTAAAACTCGAAGCTGCATTACTCCTTGTGACAGTTGAATATCACTGTCCTTTTGCCGACTGGGGTTGAGCGCAATGGCCAGATGAGGGCGATCGCCTAAGATCTGTTTAACTAAGTTAGTGAGAATTTGGCGCGGTCCAATTTCCACAAAGCAATATCCGCCTTGAGCATAAATATTTTCAATTTGTTGGACAAACTGAACCGAATTCAACAACTGAGCTTCTAAAAGCTGACGCATCCCTGATAAATCTTTGGGATAAGGGGCCGCCGTCACATTAGCATAAACCGGAAGTTGGGGCGCATGAAACGTCACTTGATCCAACGCTTTCCCAAAGGGTTGACTAGCATGACGTACTAAAGAAGTATGAAAAGCAGCAGACACGGGTAAAGGCGTAACCTGATAGCCTTGAGAGCTTAAAATCTTCTCAATAGTGGCAATTTCTGAGGCTAATCCCGATAATACCACCTGTTCAGGTGCATTATAGTTAGCAATCTGCACATTGGCCATTCCTTCAACCCATTGCGCTATCTGAGATACTTTCCCAGTCACCGCTAACATGGCCCCTTGAGGGGTGGCTCCTTTCGGTGCGGCCATGGACTGGCCTCTAGCTTGGATCAAGTAATAATAATCGTCGTCTGTGAAAACGCCCGCGGACCAGAGTGCGGTTAATTCCCCAAAACTGTGACCGGCCACAAAATTTGGCTTAAATCCCGTCTTTTGCAACGTTTTATACAGTCCTACACTGAAAGCCCCGATCGCAGGTTGAGCATTTTCCGTCCGTTGCAGTAAAGAGGTTTGCCGTTTTTCGTCCACCTCGTTAAAGGTAGGAATCGGAAATACTCCTGCTGAAAGGGGCGTTAAACCCGCTTTAGCTCTCAATGTATCCAATTTTTGATAAGCGGTTTGGATTTCTGGGAAATTTAGGGCAATTTCTCGACCCATATTCAGGTATTGAGAACCTTGGCCGGGGAACAGTGCTACGACTTTTCCCTCCAGTAATAACCCCGTCTTACGGTAATAAATACCTTGGGGATGTTCCCATGCCTCTGCTTGAGGCTGTTTTTGCAACTGTTTAACGGCTGCTTGCAGTAATTTAATAGCTTCAGCCAAGGAAGTCGCGACAAAGCCCACTCTAGCAACCTTTAAGGGAAGTTGAGCCGATTTGCTTTGATTTTGTAGTTCAATATAAACTTGTGACCCTTGGGGAGATTGCAACTGTTCTAGAGCTTTTTGACAAATTTGCCTTAATTCTTCAGGATTTTGACCCCAGAGTAAAATTGATTGGGGACGGTGATGAATTCGATTTTCTCCTTGGGGTAATTTGGGCGTATATTCTTCTAACACCACATGATAATCTGTTCCCCCAAAGCCAAAGGAACTAACCCCGGCTCGTCTCGGTGTCTTTCCTTTGGGCAACCAAGGACGGGTTTCGGTGTTGAGATAAAAAGGCGAGTCTTCAATCTTAAATTTAGGGTTGGGTTCGGTAATATTAATGGTAGCAGGAAGAATTTTATGATGTAAGGCCAAAGTCGTTTTAATTAAACTTGCAGCACCCGCCGCCGCCTTGGTATGACCAATTTGAGATTTGACACTACCCAGAGCAATCGTTTGCTTTTCTGCCTTGTTTTCGCTAAAAACCTCATTCAGGGCTGTAAATTCACAAAAATCTCCTGCTGGTGTTCCAGTACCATGGGCTTCAACTAACCCCAAGGTAGCGGGAGAAAATCCCGCCTCTTGATAGGCGCGCCGTAAGGATCTAACTTGACCTTCAGGACGCGGTGCATAGATACTTTTAAAACGACCATCACTAGCAGTCCCGATGCCTTTAATCACTGCATAGATGCGATCGCCGTCTCGTTCTGCATCCTCAAGCCGTTTAATCACCAGCATTCCCAATCCTTCCCCTACCATCATGCCATCTGAGGTAGCATCAAAGGGATTGAGACAATCTTTCTTAGAAAAAGCCGGAGTTTTGCTAAAACACATATAATTAAGGATGGAATTATCCGTGTCAAAGCCCCCTGTAAGTATCATGTCACAACGGCCTTCGATTAATTCACTGATCGCCATTTTTAAAGCACTTAAGGAACTCGCACAGGCTGCATCCACCACACAATTAGTTCCTCCCAAATCAAAGCGATTAGTAATACGACCTGCTACGACGTTTGGTAACATACCCGGGAAAGAATTTTCTTGCCAAGGCACATAGGCCGCCTTCATATTTTCGATAATTTTGTCGGTTTGTTCTTGAGATAAACCACTTTTTTGGCAAATTTTCTTCCAGAGAGGATATTGCAGACGACTGGTTAAGGGAGTAATGCTTTTCCAGAGGCCGCTTCCTCCTAAAATAACCCCTGTTGTTTCCCGATTAAACTCTTTTCCTTGGCCATAACCCGCATCTTCTAAAGCTTGTTTAGCCATCACTAAACCAAGTAAATGAGCCGAATCTAAAGCTTCTAACGTATCAGGTGGCAGACCAAATTCTAAAGGGTCAAAATCAATTTTAGGCAAAAAGCCCCCCCATTTACCATAGGTCTTATCAGGTGCTTTCGGGTCTGGATCATAGTAATCTTCTAAATTCCAGGCGCTTTCTGGCACTTCAGTGATTCCATTCACTTTACCGAGAATATTTTGCCAATATTCTTGTAAATTCTTGGCTTGAGCAAATAAGGCCGACATTCCAATAATAGCGATCGGTGTTTTTTGTAAAGCAGTTAGGGTAGAGGTTGAGGATTGAGCAGACATTGTAGGTGTGTTCTCCAATCAATAATATAGCAGTCTGTAGCAACAACGAATAGTTCTTAAAGAATGAACGAAGAATTGTTTGTTACCTTTAGTTTCAGTTTAGGCAGAGTTCCCCGTTTATACAATGGATGATCTACTCTCAAAAATGGATGATTTTTAGTAACCGTTCAGGGGGGGACAAAATCTGGTAAGTAGAGTAGTCCATCACGCTCTTTGTAATTTGTAAAGGGAGCATCTCACCTTTGTAACCCCTAAATCAGGTTTTTATGTCAAGCTATTTTGAAAGCCTTGCTAGAAACCAGTTTTATGGATAAGTATAATTACTCACTTGCATAAATGA
>VYLC01000024.1_pt1 | contig 43008 bp, 37 predicted proteins | sample 5109531 | NCBI WGS metagenome assembly VYLC01 (sample SAMN12291787, study PRJNA351875) | freshwater metagenome | isolation source: freshwater lake | place: USA: Michigan, Gull Lake | collected 2013-08-08
TTCTCTAAAAAAATGGAGAATCACGTTGGGGAGCCCTTTGGTATTTTATCCATGACTACAATGCACAGCAAAGCAAAGGATTAAGCCGCCATCACTACTACCGAATCACCACCAAAAAAAGCAACGAAGAAAAGACATTTTCATAAAATTATACTAAATCCATTGAGTATAGGCTACATATCAGGAGAGGCACTCATGCAAGAGGCACTCATGCAAAAGGGAGAATAAATAATCAGTTTTTAATAACCAGATTTAGTATTATCTAAACCCTATAGGTTCTGTCAGGTAGGGGATAGAGGATTTAACTTAGTGTCTATAGAGTTATTGAAAAAATCGGGTCTAAAACCTCGCCTTAAGGCGAAAAGTTTTTGGAGCGGGGCATAAATCCCCGTTACAAAAACGGCCTCCTGCCTCCTGCCCCCTGCCTTCGTTATTGGGGTTTAGTTTTACTAGGAATCAGAATTAATGACCAGTAGGTGACAGCCTCTGGATCGATTTCGGTAATCGGAATAATTTGCTGATTGGGTAAGGTTGCTCGTTCGATGTAGAGGGCGCGTTCTAATAATCCTAATTCATCGAGAATATTGCGAACTTTAGCGAAATGTCTGCCTAATTTAATAATCGCCGCTGCATCAATAAATACTAGGCGATCCCGCAATATTTCCGCCTCTAAAGTAGCGGGCATGATACTAAATACGTCATTTCGATAAGTAATAGGTACACCCAGCATTGCTGCACTTGCCATCACTGAAGAAATACCCGGCACGACTTCAATTGAAAAGCGATCGCACAAGCGATTAAAGATATACATAAATGTGCCATACAACATCGGATCGCCCACACATAGCACCGCCACATCTCGACCTAAGTTTAAATGTTCGGCGATATTTTCGGCGGCAATATCATAATGAGGTTGAGAACTGCGCTCGACACTAAAAGGTAAGGGCATGGGAATTTCTATCTGCTCGGGACGGATAAAATCCGACACAATTGCCCGTGCCAAAACTTTGCCACTTTCTAAGGTAGGATAAGCAATTACCGGAACAGTTGTGAGAATTCGGTGTGCTTTTAGCGTCAACAATTCGGGATCGCCAGGCCCGATTCCTAATCCATAAAGTTTGCCTAATTTATTCATAATTCGTTCTCTTTTGCTAAAGCATTGACTGCTGCTGCTGCGATTGCGCTTCCTCCCCTACGTCCGTGCAGGGTAATAAATGGCACGCCACGACTATTAGTTGCTAATTCTAATTTCGACTCTGCCGCTCCCACAAATCCCACGGGAAAGCCTAAAATCAAAGCCGGTTTATCTACATTTTGATCGAGCAATTCTAGTAGGCGAAAAAGTGCGGTTGGTGCATTACCAATGGCTACCACTGCTCCAGCTAAATGAGGTCGCCAAAGTTCTAAAGCGGCAGCGGAGCGGGTATTATTAATTTGCCCTGCTAACTCGGTCACTTCTGGATGATTGAGGGTACAAATAATCGGATTATTTTTAGGTAAACGCGCTTTGGTAATGCCATTAGCGACCATTTGAGAATCACAGAGAATTGCTGCACCCCCAGCGAGGGCATTTCGTCCGATTTTAACCGCGTCCGGTGATGCTTCTAAATCTTCTGTTATGTCTGTCATCCCGCAGGAATGAATTAGACGAACCGCCACATGAGCTAAATCATCGGGGAGATTTTGACAGTTAGTTTCAGCCCGAATAATAGCAAAAGATTTGCGGTAAATTTCCTCACCATTCTTAATGTATTCCATTCTATTCATCTAAATTTTTCGATTTTTGGGAGCTTAAAATTTGGGCTATGAGGGGGGGGATATTGGTAAATTCTCCCTCAAATATAGGTGTTTCTAAGAACTTTTGACTATCACCCACATAGACTTGATAAGCTTCTAGTATTTGGCCATTTTCCTCGATGGTAGTTCCTAAAAGGGTAATTTCGGCTGGACCCGGTTGAGCGCAGGATTTAGCACAACCCGTCAAATGAATATTAACAGGAGAATTGCAGGTTAAGCGTTCTTTCAAATAATCTGCCAAGAGAGAAGCATGAATTTGAGTTGCAGTGGCCGCCGCCGCACAGCCTGGTTTACCGCTACAGGCAACTATCCCCGCATCCCATCCAAGAGAAGCGGATAATCCTAAGGATGCCAGTTTTGGCAACAATTCTGAGACTTTTTCATCGGGAATATCGGGTAATATAACAGTCTGCCAAGGGGTTAATCGTAACTGACCACTGCCAAAAGTTTCTGATAGTGCCGCTAATCCCGATAGTTGATTAGCCGTCAATTGTCCTAATCTTAATGATAGACCAATATAAGATAATCCGGGTTGCTTTTGAGGATGAATTCCCAGATGAAAATAGGGTTGAGTAGAATGGGCAGCCTGCCGGTATTCTTGCCCTTGTATTATGCCGGTAGAAGTCCGATGTAATTGAGAGTTAACTTGTTCGAGATATTTTGCTAATCCCCAATCTTTTAGCAGGTGTTTCATCCGAGGTTTTTTACCCTTGATATTGGGGGTTTGTTGAACATAATCCACATAAACCTTTACTAGAGCTTTGACCACAGCTAAACAGTTTTCTGGCTCAATTAATAAGTCCGTGTCGTATAATTGTTTATCTCCTGCGAGTGCTAATCGAAAGCAAACAAGAGAAGTTAAATTTGTCGGATTATTGACGGCAATTGCTGACAGATGAATCTCGTTATAGCGGTGTTGCCAGGCCATAGTTGAACCGGTGCCAATTCCCACTGCACCACCGCCATCGATCCCGATACTAAATTTAGGACTTAGTTGGGCAATTGATGGATAATTTTGGATAAAATTATCTAATTCTTGGACTAATGGACGAGTATCGATCGATTCTTGGCAGTCAATTCCAGCCGTGGGACTGGACATGATATTACGCAGATGATCGATACTGGGATTATGGGCAGCTAACCCTAATTTTTGCAGGGTTTGAAATTCTTCTAAACTGGGGGATTTTTGCAGTCCGCGAATTTGCAGATTTGCCCGATTGGTAACTTGTATTGTCGTCTGCCATTGTTCGAGCCAAGTGGCGATCGCTTTTCCCTGTGGAGAATTGAGCCATCCACCGGGGGTGCGGAGACGAATTAAAAACCCATCCGGGGCAGCAGTTCCATAAAATAAACCGGGACAAGCATTTGCTTCAACTAACCAATTCACCGTTGTTTGTTCTCCATGCGACGCAGAGAAGTAGTTAGAAAATTAGTTGTCTATACTACCGATCAAAAGCTTGTAATTGGTATTCTGACTCGCAAGGAAAAAGGGAAGATGTACTCTTTTTACTTTTTACTTGATTACAGTTGCGGCACAGTACCAGAATTGCACTGGACTTTCCCAAAGACAAGTTTAAGGATTATACCACAGTTTTAGTTTTGGCGTTGCTAGATAAAAATCAGCTATAGGCTGGTTCCTCTATCCATCTGGCACAGACAACTCCTTATTGGATAAGCCTTGACCCTTAGAAGATGTACCAGACTGAGCCTGAATCCGCCGTAGTAATTACCCAATTATCTTAAGCACCACAAGCATTTCAGCTTTTTTCAGCAAGCCCTACCTACTGTGAATGTTAAAAATTTCTGTCTTTTTTGTTATAGTTTCTAACATTGCCTATAGACTCAACCCATTGACATTTCATAAACTCCAGTGTCCTTTGAGTTTCGGAAAGGAATTAAACACTATGAACTCAGTTAATCTTTTGTTTGGGAACAAGACAATCAACCAATCTGTTAGTTTTAGCCAAATTCTCTCCCAATCTCTGGAAAGCGTATCTTACTCTCTTCAGGAATTCGCTACCAGTCCAGAATTTATGGAGAAGATAAGGCTTGCCTTTGGAGACAGTTTTGTGACGGGTACTGCCCTTAACTTGGCACAAGATTGGCAAAAAGGTAGTATAACGTTCCCTTCCCTTGAGATTCTTACTGCTACGACCCTTAATGGTGCTTATGCCGGGTATGCTAGTGGGACGAATACGATTTATCTATCTGAGGAGTTTCTCAGTGAGAATCCCCTTTCAGCAATAACAAGTATTCTTCTAGAAGAATTTGGACACTCTCTTGATGTCATACTTAATAACTCAGATTCTTCAGGAGATGAAGGACAGATTTTTTCTGCGCTGGTTCAAGGATTATCTTTACCTGAATCAGAACTGCAAGCGTTAAAACAAGAGAATGATTATGCTTTTATATTAGTAGATGGTCAAGAAATTTTAATTGAACAGGGAAGTATTTCAGATAGTGGAGGCTTTGAAGGTAGTTACCAAGTGATTACCCTTGATACGAATGGTGGAGGATATGCAAGTTTTGATTACGAACATTATACCATTCCTGATAACTTCATTATTCGTTATGAAGGAAGGAATATCTTAGAAACAGGATTTGTTGGAGGAAGCAAGACGGGAACGGTTCAAATTCCTGAAGGGGATTCTGATCAGTTAGAGATCATTGTAGCAACTAATGATGAAGGAACAGCATGGAATTATACGGTTGAAACCATTGCACCGGGGTTAAATATACAAGATGCTTATGTTGCTGTAGCAGGAGGAAGTAATCAAACGGCAACCATTAAATTCCCCGTGATTCTCTCAGAAGCGGTTGATGTAGAAGTTACCGTTAACTATTTTACCCTCGTAGGAACGGCGGTAGATGGTGTAACAGGGAACGACAGAATAGATTACCGACCCATTACAGGGACATTAACCTTTGCCCCCGGAGAAACCAGTAAAGAAGTTGAAATCACAGTATTAGGAGATACCCCTGTTAATTATGGAGGCAATGCTAATTTTGAGATTTTCGCAAGGGATACAGCGTATCGAGATTGGACAAAAGGGCAAGATATTGACTTTAACGGTAGTTTATCTTATGGAGATTTAGGCTATCGAGTTGATCGATTTTTCAATGATGGCGGCACGGGGTTTCAGGCAACTGGATTAACTTCAGATGAAAATTTCTTTGTTTTAATTAGTAATCCAGTCAATAGTGATATTAGTAAAGATAGTGACCAAGAAAAAGCTCGCTTACTGACAGATTTAGAAGAATTTCTTGGCTCAGGTTTTGCCACCCAAGCAGCCTATCAAAAAGCGATAGAAACTCTTAATAATTTAGAAGCACAGGATACCTCTTGGGCGTTTGCGACGGGAACAATTTACGATGAAGGAAAAGCCCCTGTTTTGGCGATTCGGGGGACACAACCTGATCAATTAAGAACAGATGTCTGGGATGATGCTAATCCCAATGGTATTGGTTATGGTCAATTTACGGCTAATCGAGGGGGTGTTAATCAATGGCTTGAGGAAATAAGTCAGCCAGAGGATGATCTCTCGGTAAAACCCCACATTACAGGTCATAGTTTGGGTGGAGCATTAACCCAATGGGTAGCGGCAGATTATTCTTCTCAAGGTGCTTTAGGAGATATTGTTACGTTTAATGCTCCGGGTATTTCAACGAGCGCAGCTAATAGTTTCAGTGGTGCAGAAAAAGTGACTCACTATATCACTTCTATTGACATAGTGAGTATGGCAGGATTTCGTTATATTTCTGGACAATATGTTTTATCCAATCAATTGCTTGTCCCTTCCTCATTTCCCAATCCTATTGATGCTCATCTTCATCCCGTAATTATTCCTAAAGTAAAGTCCAGTGGCTTGACTAAACCAAGTGGTTTAGGAATAGATACAGTTGGTAGCACAAACACTCTCAGCAGTGCTTTTTTTACCTATTTACCAGATCCTGATTATTTTGCGATTCAGGTTATCATCGCAGGATTAGGGGCAATCACGCCTATTCCGGGGGCGACAACAACAGGGGCTTATGTAGCGAGTGTATTAACTTTTCGTGGCACTACAGAAATAAATCGTCAACTCATTGGGGCTGTCATTTACGGTATCGATTATGCCATTGAATTTGCTAAAGCATCTGTTCAAGCGGCTTGGAATGCTGCTAAACAATGGTCAACTGCGGCTTGGAATGCCATTACAGAGTGGGGAGAAAATGCTTGGGGTGCAGTGAGTAATTGGACAGTAGAGGCTTGGAATGCAACAACTGAGTGGGTTAATCAAGCTTGGGATGCCACAACTCAGTGGACGAGTGATGCTTGGAATGCTACCAAACAATGGACAAGCGATGCTTGGAATGCTACCAAAACTTGGGGTAGTGATGCTTGGGAAGCTACCAAAACTTGGGGTAGTGATGCTTGGGAAGCTACCAAAACTTGGGGTAGTGATGCTTGGGATGCCACAACAAAATGGACAAGCGATGCTTGGGAAGCTACCAAAACTTGGGGTAGTGATGCTTGGAATGCCACAACAAAATGGACAAGCGATGCCTGGAATACCACAACAAAATGGACAAGTGATGCTTGGAATGCCACAACAAAATGGGTAAGTGATCTTTGGCCTTTCTCATCTTCATCGGATTTTCTGTCTGTTACAGCCTTTAATGAGATGAATAGTGATTCCATTAATCTTCAACAGACTCTCATTAATAATCCTTGGGAAGCGATCGCTCAATGGACACCTGAAGCGTGGGAAGCAACCACTCACTGGAGTGATGCGGCATGGCAAGCGACAACAGCATGGACTCCTGAAGTGTGGCAAGCGACAACAGTATGGACTTCTGAAGTGTGGCAAGCGACAACAGCATGGACAGATGAGATATGGCAAGCCACCACTCAACTTGATAGTACAACAGGGGATGAAATCCTTTTCGGGACAATTGGCAATGACAATCTAAGTGGCAACGCGGGCAAGGATATTCTCGATGGGTTAGCAGGAAATGATGTTCTTGATGGAGGAGAAGGGAATGATATTATCAAGGGAAGTGCTGGTAATGATACCCTAACAGGGGGGACGGGTAGCGATAGTTTTGTCTTTGAGAGTCCCACAGATGGGGTAGATACCATCGAAGATTTTGACAGTAATGAGGGCGATCGCATTGTTATTTCAGCAACGGGTTTTGGCGGAGGATTAACCCCTGATGCGGTTCTCGCAGAATCTCAGTTTGTCTTAGGGACGACGGCGGTTGATAGTGATGACCGATTTATCTATGATCCAGCTACTGGAAATCTGTTCTTCGATCCTGATGGCAATGGTGCTGCACCTCAACAACAGATTGCTATTCTAACAGGCGCACCTAACTTGAGTGCAGGGGATATCTTTATTTCTGGCAATTCAACAACCCCTAGCATCAAAATTACCGCCCCATCCACTAATGTCAGTGACACCGAAGTAACCATTGAATGGAATGCCTTTGATGCTGACTCAGAAGCAACCATTAGCTTATTCTACGACACGGACAATCAAGGATTTGATGGTGTCTTGATCGCTGATGGATTAGCTGAAATCGATGGACAAGGAAGCTTTGTTTGGAATACCGAAAATATTCCCCTAAAAGATTATTTTATCTATGCTCAAATTTCTGATGAAACCCATGCTCCTGTTTTTAGCTACGCCAAAGGACAAGTTCTATTAAAACCTGTCGTAGAGGCAGATTTGTCGGTCACTAAAACCGCTAGTGTAACCTCTGTTAAATTGGGAGAAACCTTTACCTACACCATTCAAGTCACCAATAATGGCTCAGTTACGGCTCAAGGGGTAACAATCACGGAAATCTTAGCAGAACCTGTTACTTTTGTTTCTGCCAGCCTTACTCCTTCTCAACAGATCGATAATAGTTTTACTTTCGACATTGGGGATCTTTTATCAGGTGAAAGTCTAACCTTAGAAGTAACGGCGATCGCTCCTACACTGTTAACGGGAACAATCATCTCTAATACCAGTGTCTCAAGTGAAACCAATGATCCTAATCTAACCAATAATGTCGCGCTTTTAGCAACTGAAGTCACTGCAACCGCACTACCCGACTTAGTGGTAACTCGTACTGATAGTTCAGGTGAAGTTAATATTAACACTCCCTACAGTTACACTTTAACTGTCACTAACAATGGTTCTGCCACAGCCACAGGGGTTATCCTTACAGAACAATTGCCTTCGACAGTTGATGTGATCAGTTTTTCTAGTAATCTACCAGAACAGCCATCAAATTTGGTAGATATCATCAAGTTTGAACTGAATGCAGGTGATCGGGTAACTCTCGATATTGATGCGAGGACACTGGGATCATCTTTAGATTCCATCTTACGTTTGTTTGATTCAACGGGTACTCAATTAAGGGTTAGTGACGACAACCCTGCACCGAATGAACCTTTTAGTCGGGATTCTTACATCGATTTTACCGCTTCGGTTTCTGGGACTTATTACGTCGGGGTGAGTGGATATTCCAACTTCAGCTACAATCCTTTCATTGATGGCAGTGGAGCTTTAAGTTCCTCATATGGTGACTATACACTTGAAATTAAAGTAGGAAGTGGAGGTTCTACCAATCAGGTTGTTTTGAGTGAACCTAATAATATTATTTCCCAAGCAGTAGATAGTGGGTTGAGTTCAGCTAATCAGGGTATTTTCATCGGGACAGGTTCAATTCGGACTGATACCAATCCAATTACCTTTTTCAATGGAATTATTACTGCTGATGTCGGTACTCTCAGTAGTGGTGAAAGTGCAACAATCGATTTGACCCTTTCCTCGATCGCTGCTGGTAATTTCAATAGTACAACAATTGTAACCAGTAATGAGTCAGATGCGAATCCCCTCGATAACTTAATTGCTGGCACACAAGCGGTTAATTCAATTGCCCCCGCGGAGATCGATTTAGAACTGACTCAAACGGTTAATAATTCTAATCCTGCGATTGGGGATGAAATTACCTTAACCTTAACCCTTACTAATATCGGTCCTGGGGTCGCTAGTAATATTCAAGTGACCAATGTTTTGCCCTTAGACTTAGCGTTTATTTCTGTCGTTGCTGAACAGGGGACTTATGACAGCAACACAGGCATCTGGGATGTCGGTAATATGCGAGATAATCTTAGCCGTACTCTGACCCTTACTGCACAAGTAAATGGGGGTCAATCTCTTACGAATACGGCTCAAGTTACGGCAGTTTTTGAAGCAGACCTTGATTCTATTCCCAATAATAATGACCCCAATGAAGATGATCAAACTTCTGTTTTGATCGATGTTCAAAATGTCGCTCCAATCGTTCAAGGAAACAAAACCCTAACGGTTTTAGAAGATGCGTCTGCTACTTCCCTCAATATTTCTACGCCAACTGATGGGAATGGTGATAACTTAACCCTAACAGTAGAAACAATTCCAGATGGCACAAAAGGTCAAATTTTCTCAGGAAATAACTTAGTTAATACAGGGGATGTTTTAACACCACAGCAATTAACCAGTTTAGTCTTTGTTCCGATTGCTAATGCCAATGGTACGGCGGGAACGTTTAGTTATACCGTCAGTGATGGTCAAGGGGGTACAACTTCGCAAACGATTACATTAGCCATCACGTCAGTCAATGATGCGCCTGTTGCCCAAGCTGACACGGCGACTACCGCTCAAAATACGCCCCTTACCTTAGATATCCTTGCCAATGACAGTGATATTGAAGGTGACTCCCTTTCTCTGACTTCTTTTAACCAAACTTCCAGTCAGGGCGGTACAGTCAGCCGAGATGAAAACGGGACTCAAGGCGATCTCACTGATGACAAACTGCTTTATACTCCGGCAACTGGGTTTAGTGGTATTGATAGCTTTACTTATACGATTAGCGACGGTACAGATAGTGGCACGGCAACGGTAAGTATTACTGTAATCTCTACCACTAACCAACCGCCCCAAGCCGTTAATGATGGGGCAACAGGGACGCAAAATACCCTTTTAATTATTCCCGTTGCTACTCTTTTAAGTAATGATACTGACCCAGATTTGGGTGACAGTCTCAATCTTACAGGTGTTAGTAATCCCAGTAATGGCAGCGTCGAGTTGGATGGCTCAAACGTTATTTTTACGCCGTTGGCTGGCTTTATTGGTCAAGCTGGCTTTGATTACAGTATAAGCGATAGTCAAGGAGAAACTAGCACTGCCAGCGTTAATATTACTGTCGATCCCTTCTTGGGAACTTCGGGTCGAGATACAGTTACGGGAACGGATCTTGATGATATTCTCATGGGGGGTTTAGGGGCTGATAACCTTACAGGAAACCAAGGTCACGATCAATTTGTTTATCAAAGTATCCGAGATGCAGGAGATGTGATCAAAGATTTTGAAGTGGGTATAGACTATATTGTATTTACTGCCTTACTTAATAGTCTTGGATATGGAGGTTCTAATCCGATTGCGGATGGCTATCTGAAATTTGGTTCACGCGGGAACGATACTGTCATTCTTTTTGATGAAGATGGTTCAGGTTTAAGTAAGCGTGCCTTACCTTTTATTACCGTTGAAGGCGTAGCTTTAGGTGCTATGCAAAATCCCAATAACTTTATCTTCTGAATCCTAAAATCGAAGCGCAATGTCACCAGCCTACAGCCTACTTGACACGCGCTCCTAAGATTCTTACTAACAATTGTGTCATGTAATTTAGAGGAATTCTATGTCTATCAAATCTTCTTCTCTGACGTTTGGGTTCATTTTCGGCTTAAGTTCCCTTATCTTTGCTAGTCCTTCTCAAGCTGCTTTAATTAACTTTAGTAGTTGGAATCTAGCAGGGGATGTGGTCACTCCTGCTTTGGGACAGGTTGATCTCTCAACGAATGCTTTACAAAATGATGATAGTCCTAGTGCTGATAATAATTTTAATTTCTCCAATCTTCCAGCGATCAATAGCCTCACTTTAGAGTCAAATTTAGGACTTCCCTCTCAAAGTTTAGAACCAGATCCTAGCAATTTTGTATTTGCTTTTGAAGGGTCAGGATTAGAAAACTCATATACCTTTACTGAAGAAACCACATTAAGTTTTAATTGGACTTTTTTAACCAATGACGAAACTCGTGATCTCAGTGGGTTTGATTTTGATGATTATGCTTTTATTGCTCTCAATGATCAAATTCAAACTTTAGCGAGTACCAATAGTTCTATCAGTACCTTAATCCCTTCTAGCACTAATTTTAGTCGTGAAGTTTCAGGAAGTTACACACAAACCTTTAGTCCCGGAACTTACAGCATCGCTTTAGGAGTAGTTGACGTTGGCAGTTTTGACCAGACATCCGCTCTCATCATCAATAATGCCCAATTGTCAAGTCAATCTAATCAACCCATTCCTGAATCAAATTCTTTACTCAGTTTGTTAGTTCCTATCGGATTTTTTGCTGTATCATTCTTTCATCGGAGATAAACATGAACCTATTTCCTAAACAACTGACAATTACCTTATTAGCTCCATTAATATTATTAGTCAGTAGTTGTAGCTCAAAATTAATTTCTGCGCCTGGAATTAAAGGACGATTTATCGAAGAGTCAACGGGAAAACCCATTGCCGGAGCTAAGGTGAGATATACTCATATAGGCGATGGATTGACCAAAGAGAGTACCACAGATGCTGAGGGTCGCTTTATTTTTCAGCCTGAATTTACAGAGGGTTATGCAGGATATCCCACATCGCCTGTAAGTTTACAAGTCAGTCTTGAACTGCTTATAAGAGATAAGCACAACTTCTCTTCCGCCTATCATTTTGTCAAAAATACTGATGTTGAGAATGCCCTCATTGATGTGGGTGATATTCGAGTTAATCAGTTTTTTCTAACACCCTCACCCTAATAACACTTTTCTATTTGAGGTAAGCGAGGGAAAATGCTTCTGTTTATACCTCCTAAACAACTGACAATTACCCTATTAGCTCTTTTGACGTTATTGGTCAGTAGTTGTAGCTCAAAATTAATTTCTGCGCCGGGGATTAAGGGACGGTTTATCGAAGAGTCAACCGGAAAACCCATTGCCGGAGCTAAGGTGAGATATACTAATATAGGCGAGGGCTTGACCAAAGAGAGTATCACCGATGCGGATGGTCGTTTTATTTTTCAGCCTGAATTTACAGAGGGCTATGCAGGATATCCCACATCGCCTGTCGGTTTACGGGTAAGACTTCAACTAATGATAAAAGATCAGCACAACTTTTCATCTGTCTATCCTTCTGTGAAAAATTCTGCTTATCCTTCTGTGAAAAATACAGATGTTGATAATGCTATGATCGATGCTGGTGATATTAAAGTTAATCGTTTTTTTTTAAACCCCTAAGACCCCTATTTTCTTGAGGTAAAATATGTCATTAAGAATCAACCAGAAAACCAATATCAGGCTCTTCGTTACTTGGTATGATTCGATCAGGGGGCATAAATCGACTAAATCCTTATATGGCAAGAGACTCAATTGATTAGCTCGTTCTAGATAGAAAACAATTGGCAAAAATCGAAGCAATGTCTTTCTGTGTAAGGGTTTTATCCTTTATAAACCCCCTCCATTGCATAACACAAACCGAAGAACCCAAGATCATACTTTGATTCAGCAACAACCAAAAATTTTTTTTATATGGCGGATCGCAATTGTAAGTCGAAATGGCTATCGATCATAGGAATTGGTGAAGATGGCTTAGAAGGGTTAAGTTCAGTGGGGCGAAGTCTGCTTTCTTTAGCATCAGTTATTGTCGGTGGTGAACGTCATCTGGCAATGTTACCCCCAGAGGATCAACGGCAAAAACTGCTCTGGACTTCTCCCATTCAAGACTCTGTTAACGAGATTATCCGCCGTCGTGGTCAATCCGTCTGTGTTTTGGCCAGTGGTGATCCTATGTGCTACGGAATTGGTGTCACCCTCACCCGTCAGATTCCCCTGGAGGAAATGACGATTATTCCCTCTCCTTCTGCCTTCAGTCTTGCCTGTAGTCGTTTGGGTTGGTCCCTGAGTGAAGTAGAAACTTTGAGTTTGTGCGGCCGTCCTCCGGCTTTGTTAAATGGGGTGCTTTATCCCGGTGCTAAACTCCTGGTACTGAGCGCCGATGCCCAGACTCCGGCGATCGCTGCTCGGCTGCTCCGGGAGGGAGGTTTTGGCGAGAGTTCCATCACGGTTTTAGAACATCTAGGGGGAACCCTAGAACGCCACGTTCAAGGTATCGCCGACGATTGGCAATTTACAGAGCTGGCGGATTTAAATGTCATCGCCATTAGCTGTATCTCCTCCCATCCTCCTACCCGGGCGCCGCGCCTTCCCGGACTGCCGGATTCTGCTTACCATCATGACGGACAGTTGACAAAAAGAGAAGTTCGTGCTATCACTCTGAGTACATTGGCTCCCCTACCCGGACAATTGCTCTGGGATGTGGGAGCGGGTTGTGGTTCCATTGCCATTGAGTGGCTGCGTAGCGATCTCCGTTGCCAGGCTATTGCGATCGAACATCATCCCACCAGATTACAATACATTGCCGATAATGCCGCCGCCTTGGGAACGCCCCATCTGCAAATCGTCGCCGGAATTGCACCGAGCGCCCTGGAAGATTTACCGCCACCGGACGCTATTTTTATTGGTGGCGGTATCACCACACCCCACCTCTTGGAAACCTGTTGGTTAGCGCTGCGCCCCGGGGGTCGTCTTGTTGCCAACACTGTTACAATTGAAAGTGAATTAGTCCTCTTGCAATGGCATAGTAAATTAGGAGGGGAACTGCTGCGGATTGGCATTGAAAAAGCCGAACCGGTCGGTAAGTTTTTAGGTTGGAAAGCAATGGCTCCCGTAACCCAGTGGACTGTTGTGAAACCGAGATTGTAAATCCTTGATTTTGTCCTTGATCTCTCTTGCAAAAGTTGTCAATAGAACTTTTTGCTCTAATTCCTCTTCTTCTGGACTTTATTATAGAATTAAGTTGTTGACATTTTCTAGTTTTAACTTTTTACTTAGTCTTATGGTTTCGCAACTAGATAAAACTAACGTCACTGAAATCATCTACCCCGATAGCGATGGTCAACCCATGGCGGATAGTACCCTGCAATTTCGTTGGATTACGACAATTAAAACTAATTTAGACTAGCTATTTCGTAACCAATCTGATGTCTTTGTTGCAGGGGATTTACTTTGGTATCCCGTGGAAAATGATAATAAACTGCGTCAAGCGCCGGATATCGTGGTGGTTTTTGGGAGACCAAAAGGGGAAAGGGGTTCCTATCGACAATGGTTAGAAAATAATATTAGTCCCCAGGTGGTTTTTGAAATCCTCTCTCCGGGTAACACCCTCACGGAAATGGCCAAAAAACAGCTATTTTATGACCGTTATGGGGTTGAGGAGTATTATCTTTATGATCCACATAAAAACGATGCCAGTGGTGGGATAAGAGGCGAAAATCAGCTAGAAATTCTTGACACCCTTGATAATTGGGTTAGTCCCCGTTTAGGAATACGTTTTCAGTTAGGAGAACCGGAAATGTTGCTTTTTTATCCCGATGGACAAGCTTTCACTAGCTATAATAAGGAAAAACAACGAGCGGAACGATTGGCAAATAAACTGCGGGAATTAGGCCTTAATCCTGACGAAATCTAGGTTTATCTCTTGACCGCAGTTTAAAGTTAATCTTTGTTAAGAGACAACTAAAAAATAGCCCTAGTGGGCTATATGTATTTTCAGTATGATGAAGTTAGTTTAGTTGAATTAGTACAAAAAAACTGATGTTTAGGGATAATAATGTAGATGAAATTACGCAAAATTTTTATAGTATTTATGGCTCTATTGAAGGGCAGTTAGTATCTATTAATATTGCCAATCGTCAAAAGATAAAGATGGGGATTCGTAGCCTAACTGATAACAAAATTATTAAATGTTTTTTTCCTGAAGAACTTTTTGAACAAGCTAGAGAAGCATTAGGAAAAAGAGTTTATGTTTTTGGGTTAATTCGGCAGTATTTGCATGGAGAAAAAATCAATATTCAAGTGCAAGAAATGAAAGTTTTTCCTAAAAAATCTGCTGCTCCTTCCCTGTCTAATATTATCAATTCAATTAGAGGTTAGTTTTGAAGAAAAAGTCGATCAAAAAACCTTATTGTGATTCGGGAATCTTGAACAATTTTTTTAATGAAGAACTCCAGTATTATGAACGCAGAACTAGATTAATATTGTCAACATACCAATAGAAAAAAAGGTGGGACTTGCCCACCTTTGTCACTAAACTATTGTCCTTTCTCCACTGCTGCCACAATCAATAAAGTTTTGAGGACAGAATCAGGATTAAGACTGATGGAATCGATGCCTAATTCCACTAAAAATTGAGCGAATTCGGGGTAATCACTGGGGGCTTGACCACAGATACCGATTTTGCGATTATGGGCTTTAGCGGTTTCAATGGCCATTTTCACCATGCGTTTAACTCCCTCATTCCGTTCATCAAAAAGATGGGCAACTAGGGCAGAATCCCGATCTAATCCTAAGGTTAATTGGGTCAAATCATTAGAACCGATCGAAAATCCGTCAAACACCTGAGCAAATTGGTCAGCAAGAATTACATTACTTGGTAACTCACACATCACATAAACTTGCAAACCATTAACCCCGCGTTCGAGACCATTTTTCGCCATTTCTTCGAGGACTCTCATCCCTTCTTCGGGGGTACGACAGAAAGGAATCATCGGAATCACATTAGTTAATCCCATTTCTTCCCGTACCATTTTCAGCGCCCGACATTCCAAAGCGAAAGCTTCGCGATAATTAGGATCAGTATAACGGGAAGCACCGCGCCAACCGATCATCGGGTTTTCTTCCTTGGGTTCAAAGGGTTTGCCACCCAATAAATTAGCGTATTCATTGGATTTAAAATCGGACATCCGCACAATTACATCTTTGGGGTAGAATGCGGCTGCAATCATGGCAATTCCCCGGGCCAATTTATCGACGAAAAATTGGGGTTTATCCTGGTAGTGTTTGGTTAATTCGGCGATTTGGTCTTTTACGTCTCCTTCTTCCAATTCGTGGAATTTGAGCAAAGCGCTGGGGTGGGCCTGAATATGGTTAGCGATAATGAATTCTAGACGCGCTAAACCGACCCCTTGGGCAGGAATATCGGCAAAAGCGAAGGCTTTTTCGGGATTACCGATATTCATCAGGATTTTTGTCCGAGTTTCGGGCAAATTATCCAGGGGAGTTTTGCGAATTTCAAAGGGTAGCAATCCGAGGTAAACTTTCCCTTCATCCCCTTCCGCACAGCAAACGGTGACTTCCTGTCCGGTTTTAATCGTTTCCGTGGCATTATTGCAACCCACGATCGCCGGAATGCCCATTTCTCGCGCGATAATAGCGGCATGGCAAGTACGACCACCCTGATTAGTAACGATCGCGCTTGCTTGTTTCATAATCGGTTCCCAGTCGGGATCCGTGCGATTGGTGACGAGAACTTCTCCCGGTTTAAAGTTGTTGATTTTATCTACACTGAGGATGACTCTGGCTTTTCCTTGACCGATTGCCGCACCTACACTCCGTCCCACTGCTAAAACGTCACTTTTTTGCTTAATTTCGTAGGATTTAAGGATATTAGCGGCTTTTTGCGATTGTACGGTTTCTGGGCGCGCCTGAACGATAAAGAGTTCTCCCGTGATCCCATCTTTTGCCCATTCGATGTCCATGGGGGTGTAGGTTCCGCGCACTTGCGAGTAATGTTCCTCGATTTCGGTCGTCCAACGGGCTAAAGTAAGGATTTCTTGGTCATTAATGCAGAATTGATCCTGTTCTAGCTTGTTAACTCGGATATTCTTGGTTAGACGCGATCCTCCATCATCGTAGATCATCTTGATGGCTTTACTGCCGAGGCGTTTGTCGAGGATGGGTTTGTAGCCGTTTTTAAGAGTGGGTTTAAAAACTAGATATTCGTCGGGGTTAACAGCGCCTTGCACGACATTTTCCCCTAAACCGTAGGCTGCCGTGATTAAAGCGGCATTTTTGAACCCTGTTTCCGTATCGATGGAAAACATCACCCCAGAGGTGGCTAGATCTGAACGCACCATTTTTTGGACACCGACGGAAAGGGCGACGGCAAAGTGATCGAAACCGTTATGATGACGGTAGGAAATAGCGCGATCGGTGAATAAAGAGGCAAAACATTTATGGCAAGCTTCTAAAACTCCCCTCACTCCTTGCACGTTGAGATAGGTTTCCTGCTGTCCGGCAAAACTCGCTTCTGGTAAGTCTTCGGCAGTGGCGCTCGAGCGAACGGCCACATCAATGGAATGATAGAGATCATCGCCATAACGTTCACAGAGTCGGCGATAGGCAATAGCGATCGCATGACTTAAATCATCGGGGAATGGTGTATTTAAGATTAATGTGCGCGCTTGTTTACCTTTTTCTTGCAGGTTCTGCACATCGTTTTCGTCTAAATCTTGGAAAATTTGTCTTAATTGTGCGTCTAGTCCGGCTTTTTCGACAAATTGACGGTAAGCGTAAGCGGTGGTGGCGAATCCTGTGGGGACATTAATCCCTTTCGGGGTTAATTGTTGGATCATTTCGCCTAAGGAGGAGTTTTTCCCACCGACTAATCCCACATCTTTACTATCTACTTCTTCAAACCACAGAATTAATGCTTGTTCTCTAGAGGTTCTCGCAACATCTTGTAGTAGCATCATAAGTATTTTTACCTCTGTACTTTATACTTTCAGTTTAGCGAGATACCATCTTCAAAAACCCTTGAGTTTGATATTTATTTACAAAACTCTTAATAGCAAACTCAGCCACTATCACCCTATCTCTAAAGGGTTTAATTGTCTAGCTTTTTATACAAAAATTAATACATTATTCAGGGGTCTCAACAGTAATTTTCCTGAATGATAGCCTTAATTATAGCGTTTCTCGTCAAGATTAACTGTAACCTAATTTGGTATCGACGACGGGCTCGCCAAAAGGAAAACTTCGTATCTCACCATTAAGATAACTGCTCTATCTCAAAATAGTTAAGCGACTATTTTTATTAAGTTCTCTCACTAATTCATGTACGGTAGTGGAAGGGTAGGGATCAAAAGGATGTTGTTTTAATTCATCTCGCCGTTTAATAAGTTTTTCGGCATTGATAATTGCTGTAGACTGATAGTCATTTAATTTTTCATACATATCCTCTCGGTTTTTTTCATATTTTTCTTTCTCCTTAAATAATCCCTTTTTTGTCATTTGAGTAGTTAAAATACGCCCGTATCCATTTCTAGGTATAGCAGTATCAAGATATTGAAAGTGCAAAATATACCAAATTTCAAAGGCTTCATTAGAATAGGCAATCTTGATATTTTCTTCTTTGGCAAGTCCTTCAGCTTGATTAAATTGCTCTTTGGTATAATTATCTTTATCAAAAACACACCAAACTTGATCGTAAGATGCTGATTTTTCATTGTTTTTAATATTAATTGCTTTCTTGACTAAACTCAAGGTATTTTGACCTTCTCCCTTAACTTTTATTTTAATGTTATTAGATTTTAAATCTTCCCTCAAACAAGTAAAGTAATAGTATTCAGTTTTTTCGCCTTCACAAACAATCAAAAATGTTTCCCTTGGCTGTCTATTGTTAGCTTGACGTTTTAAATAACCATAATTACCATCTTTTTTAGCCATACTAATCACCGATAACTTTGCTTAAATCACCAATAAAAGGTATTGCACCATAGCGACCTTGAATATAATCTTGTTCAAAGGAAGCATTATTATCAATATCAAATTCGACCAGAGAATATAAATCCGTTGCTTCTTGGCGATTTTTTTCGGTAAACCAGATTTGATCTCTCCTAAAAAGTTGATTACTAAGTAAATTAACATCATGAGTGGCAAAAATAAGTTGAGCATTTTTAGGGTTAGTTATCTTAGAGTTAAATAATCCAATAATTGCTATTGCCATTAAGGGATGTAGTAGAGAATCAAGTTCATCAATTATTAATACCTCACTTTTTTTTAAAGCAGATAAAACTGGTGCTAACAAAGCAAATATTTTTTGAGTACCGCGAGACTCATGTTTATTCATTTGAAAGCTTTCTAAACCTATTATCCTTCCTTCTAAATCATACTTTTCGTGATAGGTTTCAATGGAGTTATAGATATAATTATCAAGGCGAAATTCTTTGTTTTTAACTCGATCAGGAATATCTTTATGAAAATTATCTAGGGATGTCCGTCCCACTTCTATACTCATATCCTTGATACTCAAATCTAATTTTTTAATTAAGAAAACGATTTCATTTTTAAGATTTGGCTCTCTAGAAAGATAGTCAAGAGATAGCTGTCTTAAATTTTCAAATTGCGAACCCGATATAATTTTTAATCTACTAAACCAAAGTAAAATCTTTCCTGCTAACGGGTCATTAAACTGAGCAGCAATCGATAGAAATAAAGTATTTTTTTTGGTTAAATCTTTGACATCTTTGCCCTTCAACAGACTTTTACTATATTTAATTTTATCTTTTTCTCGGCTAAATATATTGGTTTTGCGAGTTTTGGGAGTGCAAGATAACCCCTCAGAAATTACTCGCTCTTGGGTGACTTCAAAGCTATATTCATAGATCTTATTATCTAGATGAAAAACTATCTTAAAAAAAGAAGGTTTATCTTCAGTTTCAGAACTTAATCGAAATTTTTCTAAATTTATCTTATCTGTAATTTGTAACTTCGAGGAATTAATTACAAAACTTTGCATAAAATATAAGGCCAGAATCAAATTACTCTTACCACTAGCATTTGCTCCATAAATAGCAGCACTTTTTAATAAACTAAAATTCTGATTAACCTTAAAAACATTATTTTTATCAAGCTCATCATTACCTGTTGCTTCATCTGCAGCCACCATACTGAGAGTGACTACATCCTTAAAAGACCGATAATTACCGACACTAAATTCGATGAGCATTGCATACTGACCCTAAAAGTCTCTGGGGAATTGATGAAGACTATGCTTTTATGATACGCAATTTGTCAACATTTACAAGAAAAATTTTCTCAGGTGTGTTAGCGTCATATAACACACCCGACATCTCTACATTTATTTATAGTTGTGTGATGGTGACATCAACAGTTTTAACCGTAGTTCCCAAACTGGATAAGGGAGGTTGAATTTCCTGTTCATTACCCACTACTAGAGTCACAATTTGATTCGGTTGTAGATATTGTTGTGCCACTCGTTGAATATCAGCAATTGTCACACCTTTTACCGCTTGTTGATAACGGAAGATAAAATCTTGGGGATAACCATAGTATTCATACGTCATCAATCGCGATAAATTTTGAGCAGGTTTCTCAAACTTAAAAACAAAAGAATTGAGAATAGCATTTTTAGCATCTTCTAATTCTTTTGCAGTAACGGGTTGATTGCGAAGGCGCTCGATTTCGCCTAAAATTGCCTTAATAAAAGGTACGGTGGCATCGGTGCGAGTTTGACCTCCGGCAATAAATAAACCGGGATAATCATAACGACTATTCCAGACACCATAGACAGAATAAGCTAATCCTTGACGGGAACGTACTTCATTAAATAAACGACCACCAAAACCGCTTAAAATCTCATTTAATACCGTTAAAGCGGGATAGTCGGGACTATCCAAACGACCCCCAAGATGACCTAATAAAACGCTACTCTGGGTTAATTGGGGTTGATTGACGACAAAGACACCTTGAAGATTTTTTGGGGTTGCCGAAGGGGTGACAATTTTAGTGGCAGTTGCGGGATTTTTCCAATCGCCAAAAGTCTTATTGATTAATGCTTTCATCGACTGAGAATCAAAATCACCGACAATTCCTAAAATTATTTGGTCGGGACGGACATAGGTACGATAAAAATCGATTAAATCCTGACGGTCAATATTAGCTAAAGTGCTATATTCTATAGTACGAGCGTAGGGGCTATTATCACCATAGACTAGCTTGCGGAACTCCCGACTAGCAATATCATCGGGATCATCATTACGTCGGGCAATCGCCCCTTTTTCCTGAACTTTGGCTAATTCTACTCTCTGACTTTCAAAAGCTGGGGAACGCAAAACCTCGGCAAAGAGATTAAAAACTGTTTCTAAATCTTCACTAAGAGCGCTAAAACTAGCAGTTCCAGCGTTAAGATCGATCGAGGTTTCTACTAGGGCTGCTCTTTGTTCTAATAATTGATTTAAGACATTAGAAGGATGTTTTTCCGTGCCACCACTACGCAGCACGGTTCCAGTAATATCAGCTAATCCGACTTTTTCCCCGGATTCTAATCTTCCTCCTGTGCGAATCATCGCCGTACCACTCACTAACGGTAAGCTCCGATCCTCCATTAAATAAACCACCATACCATTATCTAGTTGATAGCGCTCGTATTGGGGAACTGTCACTTCAGGAAGGGGAGGAAAAGTTAAATCGGTAAAATGTCGCGGAGTTTGGGCAATTGCCGGGGAACGAAAAGCTAGGACACCTATCAGGGTGATAACTATTAAACCTAGCCATTGGAAGCGTTTTTTCATGATTATATTTATTTTAGGTGTTGGGTGTTAGGGTGTTGGGGTGTTGGGGTGTTGGGGTGTTGGGGTGTTGGGGTGTTGGGGTGTTGGGGTGGTCACTGCGTGCGCGTTGCGGGGGGTGATGGGGTTTTAGTTGAAATTCCCCCACTTCCCCACTTCCCCCACTTCCCCACTTCCCCACTTCCCCCATTTCCCCACTTCCCTATCTCCCCATCTCTCTATTTTGGTAAAATTCGGCCAATAGTGCGATTTTCGGGGTTAAAAGTCTCTTTAGCCACCCGTTGAATATCGGCTGCGGTGACAGCATTATAAGCATCTAATTGGGCGAATAAATTACGCCAATCGCCGGTTTTTACCTCGTATTCAATCAAGGATCGCGCCATGCCCATGTTAGAATCAAGACCTCTTAATAGGGCTGCCCGTAGTTGATTTTTAACCCGTTCTAATTCCTGTTCCGAAACCGGTTCATTTTTCAATCTTTCCAATTCTAAATTCAAACCCTGCGCTACTTCCTCCACACTGGCATTAGGAGCGGTAAGAGCATAGAATAAGAGCAAATTCGGGTATTTATCTCCCGGAAAGCCGTTAAATCCCTGAGCAGCGAGGGCAAGTTGTTTGTCCTCCACTAAAGCTTTATACAGTCGCGAAGTTCTTCCTTCACTCATTAAAGTGGCGATAACCTCGTAAACCGCATGATCGGGATGATTGAGGGCGGGACGATGGTATCCTTCTAAATACCAAGGCTGCGAGGCTAATTTTAGGGTAATTTCCTTTGTTTTGGTTTGGTCCGGTTCCACTACTGTCACCTGTGGGGGTTTCGGTTTAGCGGGAAAACGACCAAAATAAACCTTAGCTAACTGTTTGACCTGTTCTGGGTCCACATCCCCGGCGATAGCTATGGTTAAATTACTGGCAGCATAAAATTTATCGAAAAAGTTTTGGATATCTGAGGGTTCCAGATTGCGAATATCTCGATCGTAGCCGATAACGGGACGTTTGTAGGGATGGACAGTATAAGCTTGATCGAGAAAAGCTTCGATTAATAAACCCAAGGGGCTATTATCCGTCCGCATCCGTCTTTCTTCCAGAATTACGTCTTTTTCTTTGTAAAATTCCCGTTGGAACACTGGTTCTAAAAATCGTTCCGATTCCAAAGACATCCACAATTCCAATTTATTCGACGGGAAGCTGTAAAAATAGCTGGTTGCATCGGTGGAAGTGGTGGCATTTAAACCGACTCCCCCCTGAGTTTCGACGATTTGCCCGTATTCGTTGCGTTGGACGAATTGCTCGGACTCTGCCCTCGCTTGTTGAAATTCTGCGGTTAATTTAGCCACTTCTGCGCTTTTACCCGCTTTTTTGGCCGCTTGCAGTTCTTTGTCTATAGCTTCAAGGCGATCGAGGACTTTTTTCTCGCTAAGATAATCGGTAGTACCGATGGTTTTTGTGCCTTTAAAGGCTAAATGTTCCAAAAAGTGAGCAACTCCTGTTTTACCGTCCGGTTCATCGGCACCTCCCACGTCCGCATAGGTGACAAAGGAAATAACCGGGGCATCGCGATTTTCGAGGATAATGAATTTTATTCCGTTATCGAGGCGAAATTCGGTAATTTTTTGTTGAAATTGCTTAAGGTAGGGGGTAATCGATTGCACATCGGCTGATTGCTCTTTCGCTTGGGCAAGAAGGGGTGAGAAACTCCCAAAACCCCAAAACACAAGGAAAGCGAGCCAAAAGCCGATGAAAGCCCGATAATAGGGGTTGTTTTTAATGACCATGGATAGTTTTATCAGATATCGTGGGAGCGAGAGATCGATCGCTATGTTCGATCTTAGCAGTCGATTCTTAGGAGAGGGGGAAATGGGATGCTTTTTTCAGTGATCAGTAAACAGTAATCAGTTATCAGTGGGGAAGTGGGGAAGTGGGGAAGTGGGGAAGTGGGGAAGTGGCAATGGGGGCTTTTCGGTAAACAGTAATCGGCGTTGTCAAATTGAAAGATGATCCGAATCAGCACCGGAACTGAAATTACTTTGATAACAAGGATTGCATTGCATCTTTCATATTCTGATCTGACAACGCCCAGTAATCAGTAATCAGTGAACTGAAAACTCACATCACCCCGTGTGCAACTATATTTTTAGTCTTGATTTACAAGGCTTTCAGAAATCAGCAGAGATAAAGTATCCTCTGGAACCCTACCCTGATTCTGTCGTTTTTAGTTGCACATCGCGTCACATCTGATAACTGATGACTGATAACTGATGGCTGATAACTGACTCCCGACTTTTAGACAAAAAATCTCTCCCTAGAGAGGAGAGAAGTCAAAAAAGCACGAATAACAATGGGTGGGAGGCGGTTTTTATAGGTCGCCCCCACGAAAAGCTAGTAGGAAAATGACAAAGGGGCCAGCTAACATGATTAGCGCCACGAAGGTGAGTTGAAAAATAGGTTCTAAATTGAGAGCCGCAAATAATTCCATGATGTCTCCTAACCTGTCTACAATGATTTTAAGGGCTAATCTGGTCAAAACCATTGTCTATAATACAGGGGATGATTCGCTGGTTTTCCTGATTCGATACAAAAATACATAAAGTTTTGTTGCAATTCTGAATTTTCCCGCTTTCCTATTTTCTTCCCACTAGGGGCAATCTCAATGTTCAACTCTCTGGCCACATCTCCCAACTCGTTAACCCAGATTTATACTGGTTTTCAGGCACTCTCGGATCCCCTGCGACTGCAAATTCTGCAACTTTTGCGACATCAGGAATTATGCGTTTGTGAATTGTGCGACCATCTCGATATCGCCCAATCTAAATTATCTTTTCACCTAAAAACCCTAAAAGAAGCCAATTTAGTCCGCAGTCGTCAAGAAGGTCGTTGGATCTACTACAGCCTAAATCTATCTCAATTTCTTCTCCTAGAAGAATATCTATCCGAATATCGTCGTTTTGCTGCCCTCGTCCCCGCTCGTACCTGCGGAGAAAATCAGTAACCAATCAAGATTTTTAGAAATATTAAAGCTTTATAAATGGCTTTTAAACTTGACATATCAACTTTTTTTGATATACAATCGGGTTATTCGATCGATTGTCTGTTATGCCGAAACCCTTCTTGATCGAGCTTTTGAGTCAAACTCGCTCATCTTTTCGTCTCTTAAAACGGTCAGGTGTGCGGGAATGTCTAGCGGAATGTTTGGGGACTTTTATCCTGATTTTCGCGGGAACAGGGGCGGTAATGGTCAATCAAATCAGCGGTGGTGCAATTACCCATCTCGGGGTCAATATGGTTTTCGGTGCCATGGTAGCAGCCCTGATTTATGCCCTTGGTCATATCAGTAAGGCTCATTTTAACCCCGCCGTGACCCTGGCCTTTTGGACAAGTGGCTTTTTTCCAAAATCTTGGGTAATTCCCTATATTATCGCCCAGTGTCTCGGTGCGATTCTCGCCTCTGCTACCCTTGTGCTTTGTCTGGGTCGAGTGGGAAATTTGGGCGCAACTCTGCCTTTACAGGGAAATTGGGGACAAGCTTTCTGTATTGAAACCATTATCACCTTTATTCTCATGCTGGTAATTTTAGGCTCTGGTTTAGACCGTCGCGCCCCTATTGGTTTTGCGGGGATTGCTATCGGTTTAACCGTAGCCCTAGAAGGAACTTTTATGGGGCCGATTACCGGTGCCAGTATGAATCCAGCGCGTTCTCTGGGGCCTGCTTTCGTGGCAGGAATTTGGCAACACCATTGGGTTTACTGGATAGCACCGATTTTAGGCGCTCAATTAGCTGTAATTATTTACGGCCTACTATCCGATGGTTTCCGAGACTTTAAATAAGTTCTGCTTGTTGGTAATCATGATCCAATCGACTCACAAACCAAGAATTCTTTTTCTGTATGGTTCTTTGCGGCAACGTTCCTACAGTCGTTTATTAGCAGAAGAAGCGGCCAGAATTATCACTGAATTGGGGGCAGAAGTGCGCTTTTTTGATCCCCGTGAGTTGCCGATTTATGGCAGTGTTCCCGATACTCATGCCAAAGTACAGGAATTGCGAGAATTAAGTCAATGGTCTGAGGGTCAAGTCTGGTCATCTCCCGAACTTCACGGTAATATTAGCGGCATTATCAAAAACCAAATTGATTGGATTCCCTTAAGTATTGGTGCGATTAGACCTACCCAAGGCCGCACTTTAGCAGTCATGCAAGTAAGCGGAGGTTCCCAATCTTTTAACGCGGTTAATACTCTGCGAATTCTTGGTCGTTGGATGCGAATGTTTACTATTCCTAATCAATCTTCTGTGGCTAAAGCTTATCAGGAGTTTCATGAGGATGGCACGATGAAAGATTCCCCCTATCGAGATCGAGTTATTGATGTGATGGAGGAACTTTATAAGTTTACCATTCTCCTGCGAGATCAGGTAGATTATCTGACCGATCGCTATAGTGAAAGGAAGGAAAAAGCTGCCCAAGAAATGTCCAAAATTGCCCATAAAGCTATTAATTAAATCAATTTCTAGGAGTTAAAATCATGAAAAAAGTTATGTTTGCCTGTAGAAAAAATTCCTGTCGTTCCCAAATCGCCGAAGGTTTCGCTAAAACTTTAGGCGCGGGTAAAATTGCCGTCACCAGTTCCGGATTAGAAGCGGCCAAAGTTCACCCCGGAGCAATCGAAGTTATGCAGGAAATTGGTATCGATATTACTGACCAAACTTCTAAACCAATTAGGGATTTTAATCCCGAAGATTACGATGCCGTTATATCCCTATGTGGTTGCGGTGTCAATCTGCCGGAAGGATGGGTTTTACAGGAAATTTTCGAGGATTGGTTAATTGATGATCCCGATGGTCAAACCATGGAAACTTTTCGCCGAGTTCGCGATGAAATTAAGGCTAAAGTTGTCGGATTAATCGAGCAATTAAGTTAAGGAGTTTGACAGGTATGAATACTATCAATCTGGAAATTTTGGGGACAGGTTGTAAAAAATGTCAGCAGTTAGAAGCTAATGCTAAATCGGCTGTCACCGCTCAAGGTATCACCGCTCAAGTATCCCATATTACCGATCCGATCGAAATTGCTAAACGGGGTGTAATGTCCACCCCCGCTTTAGTAATTAATGGTAAAGTGGTTAGTAAAGGTCGGGTTTTATCCCCCGAACAAATTCAATCTTTATTACCGTAATAATTCTCTTTTTTCGGGGTAATATAATTATGTTTGACCCCTTCTATCCCTTTGATTGGTTAGCGACGCAATTAGTAACGAGAATCTTTGGGTTATCCCTTGATTATTCCCTCGGTTCGTCGCTACGTTTCTTCTTCTACGATGTACCAAAAGTTCTGACATTATTGTTAACAATTAGCTTTGTTGTGGGAACTTTGCAAAGCTTTCTCGATCCGGGTAAAGTCCGTAATTTCTTGGCAGGAAAATTCAGCTTTTTGGGTAATATTTTGGCGGGTTGTATTGGTGTTATTACCCCCTTTTGTTCCTGTTCTGCTGTACCGTTATTTATTGGTTTCCTAGAAGCGGGTGTCCCTTTGGGAGTAACTTTTTCCTATCTAATTTCTGCTCCGATGGTTAACGAAGTGGCGGTAATTTTACTTTGGGGTTTATTCGGTTTCAGAGTGACTTTGTTGTATATTGGCTTTGGCTTAATTTTAGCGATTATTTCCGGTTATATTATCGGTCAATTAAAACTAGAAAAATGGGTGGAACCTTTTGTCTGGGAATTACAAAAAAGTTATCGACCTCAAGAGGAAGACGAGGAACTAGCTCTGACTTGGAAACAACGTTTTCAACAGGGACAATATCAAGCAGTAGAAATCTTTAAATCCGTGTGGTTATATGTGGTGATTGGTATTGCTGTGGGTGCGGTAATTCATGGTTATGTTCCCGCCGATTTTATCGCTAATTGGGCAGGAAAAAACAATCCCTTTGCTGTGCCTTTAGCAGTGGTGATGGGAGTGCCATTATACGCTAATATTGCGGGAGTTTTACCCATAACGGAAGCACTGGTTAGTAAGGGCATTCCCCTGGGTACAGTCCTAGCTTTTACTATGGCTGTTACCGCCCTATCTTTACCGGAAATGATTATCTTGAGAAAGGTGTTAAAAATCCCCCTCTTAACAGTGTTTATCTCCCTTGTCACCGTCGGTATTATCGGGGTGGGTTATTTGTTTAACCTGTTAGGAATTTGAGCCTATCCCTTCGGTGAGAAAAATAATAAGGGGAACCACAGTTGATGAAGAATATCTTCATTAATCCGACGCACTGCTAACCATTCCAACATATTAGAACGATGGGAAGTGGCTACAGCGATCGCACTGATATCATTTTCTTCTGCTGCCGTCAAAACTTCTAATACAGGTGTTCCTTGTCGCACTTCGCTCTGTACTTGCAAACCGAGTTTTTCTAGTCGCACTTGCACCGATTCTAATTGCTGACGGGCATCATTTAAGCGACATTCGGTGACACCGGGATCGCGACTGATATTTTCCACTACCCGGAGGAGAAGACATTGCTCAAAAGAGCCGGGGGATCGAGTTTGAGCGTATTTTTCTATCTGTTCAATTAGATAAATCGCGTCGGAACTGCCATCGTAGGGAATTAATAAATGTTCCCAGAGATGTTGACAGCGCAGGGCCAATTCATCGCGAGTATAAACTGATAATAATTGCGGTCGGAAAATCAGCAGCGGAATATCGGTAATACCTGCGATCGCTAAACTGGTACTACCGAATAATTTTTCTTGGACAGCACCGCGCATGGGATTTCCCATCAAAATCACGTCAATAGAGTGATTAGCGAGGACTTCCCGCACGGCATCCACGGGACGACGGTTAGAGATTTCGACAATAACTGTCATACCGTCGGGAATATTTGCTAAAGCTGGGGATAATTTTTCTTTGGCCGCATCAATTTTCGCTTGATCTACGGCAGCGAGGGTGGGTTGTTCCCAAACCGGAATACTGTGGAGGAAGATAACTTGTTTTAAGCCGCTCAGGGCTAAGTGTGGCACACAATGGACAAGACGATGGAGACCATCGAAAAGATCTGTACAGATCAAAGCGCGCTCGAACATAAATTAACCCCTTGCAATTCGGTTATTCTTCCCTAAGAATAGCTAAAAAGGTGAAGAAATGCGCCCCGCATCCCTAGCTCGTTTCCGGAGAAACCCAGCCGGAGAAAGAGGTCGCCCGCAGGGGTGAAATGAGTTATTGGGGAGCCCAGGGATTAGAATCTAGACCCCACTGGTGTTTGAGAAAAGCTTTGTACATATTTTCTCTGACCATCATTTGTTCGTAGAGCTTGATCAGGAAATCCTGCGCTTGCTCCTGACTCATTTTTTCTACCTGAGTCTGAAAAGAACGAATGTTGAACTGTTGTTCTAAGGAAAGTTCGATCGGTTGAGACATGGTGTTCCTCCTTGATGAAGGCAGTGGTGGATAACAAGCGAGATCGGTGATTGGTAGCACCTTTTTTAACTAATGTAACAAATACTTGACAAAGTGTCAATGTATCTGTAGAGAGGGTTTTGCTTTTCCCTCCCGTTAGCTAGGATACCCTGCCGCCAAAAGGAAAGAAGCATATAATGATACATTTAGCAAGAGTTTTAATAAAATTTTGCTTACTGTGAACAAATACTTAAGTAATTATACTTATTTTTTTCATGGCAGCCCGGAGCGAGAGAAAATATTTGACAAATTGTGTAAACATTCTGTAATAATCGAATAGAGCGACATAAATCGGGTAAGTTGAATGATTAGCCCTGTTAACAGCTAAAAAACGTAACCCCTAGATTCCGTCCCTCTCGTTGAAATCGTTAAGGATAGTCGAAATTGACGGCCACAGCCGCTATCGTGCAGAAACTACAAGCTTATCGCTGGGAAACATCCTCCTTAGCTCTGTTTGCCTTAAAAAAATCAGCATACAGGCACGGAATGTCGCACAAGTTTTTACATCAACCTATACTTGGAGGAATCCATCATGTCCGTTCGTCTATACGTTGGTAATTTGCCCAAAGAATCCGTCGAGCGCGAAAAATTACAGGCGCTTTTTGCCGATGAAGGGGATACGATTACCACTAAAGTCATCAAAGATCGCAAAACTGGCAAATGTCGCGGTTTTGCCTTCGTTACCGTCCCTAGCGATGAACTAGCTGACCAGTTTATCGAAAAATACAACGGTCAATCCTTTATGGAAAACCCGATCAAAATCGAGAAAGCTCTCCCCCGCAGCAAGGGAGGTAAAGAAGAAGGGGAAGAAGCAGAAGGGCCGGAGGCAAGCGTAGAAACCCCGGAAAAAGTCGAAAGACCGACTCCGAAACCGACGACGGCAGCACCGCGCAAATCCGCTGGCGGCAGCGGCAAAAAACGCAAGGCTGAACGGGGTGGCAGTAGTACCCCGAAAGTTACCGGCGATGGTGACGCTTTACAGCCAGATCCCCGTTGGGCCAATGAATTGGCTAAACTCAAGGAAATGTTAGCAGCTCAGGCCACTAATCCCTAATTCCATTGACAAGAGGGCAACGGATAGCCGATAACTAACAGGTTCAAAACATCGCTTTTAGGAATGTGCATCATGACAGCAATCGATCCGGTCATTCTCATGAAACAGGAGGTCGGTAAAGCGGCCGCTAATCTAGTTCAATCTAATTCGGTCGTGGGATTGGGAACTGGTTCAACGACGGCCTACGCGATCGAATATCTGGGCGCTAGACTGCAAAGCGGGGAAATCAGCAATATTGTCGGGGTTCCGACTTCTTTTCAAGCGCAAGTTTTGGCTAGGAAGTACGGAATTCCCCTCACTACCCTCGATGTCATCGCAAAGATGGATATCGCTATCGATGGGGCCGATGAGGTAGATCCCCAGAAAAATCTGATTAAAGGCGGCGGTGCTGCCCATACTCAGGAGAAAATTGTCGATAGTCTCGCCGATATTTTCGTCGTGGTAGTGGATGGCAATAAGCTGGTGGATAAGTTGGGATCGACTTTTCTTTTGCCGGTGGAAGTGTTACCCATGGCCATGACTCCGGTGATGCGAAAATTGGAGGCACTCGGTGGTAAACCTTCCCTGCGCATGGGAGTGAAAAAAGCTGGCCCCGTGGTGACAGATCAAGGCAATTTAGTTATCGATGTTAAATTTGATAGTATCGATGATCCGGCTGATTTGGAAAGAACTATTAATAATATGCCGGGGGTTTTAGAAAATGGTTTATTTGTCGGGGTTGCTGATCTAATTCTCGTCGGTGAAATTATCGACGGTAAGCCGGTAGTCCGCGAGATTAGGTAGGATTAATTATTCTGAAGCTAACAGTGAAACAGGCCTGCAGCCTGTTTTATTATTATGGGTGTATACAGACAAAGAGCAAAATAAAGAGAGGCTATAGGCTAATAAAAAATCTGTCCCTTTTTGACAGAAAATACTTGGGAAGATTGCAACCAACGGGACTCAAACGAACTGAGATGAGTGGTGGTAATTAAAGTTTGAAAACGATCTTCGATCGCATCTAATAATTGATTTTGTCGTTCGATATCTAATTCCGCTAAAACATCATCGAGGAGTAGTAGGGGAGGTTCCCCGATAATCTGCTCTAATAACTGTAATTCCGCTAATTTCAAGGCTAAAACTAAGGTTCTTTGTTGTCCTTGGGAACCGTAGGATTTAGCGGGGTTTTGGTTAATTAAAAAATCCACTTCATCCCGGTGCGGACCGACTACCGATGTCCCTAGCTGTTTCTCTGCCAAACGACGGGTTTCAATCTTATCTAAAAAAGCCCTTTGTACCCCATTGACATCATCTTCTACCCAAGGCACATTAGGAATATATTGTAATTCTAAAAATTCGGTTTTTCCGCTAATACTTTCGTGCCATTTTTGGGCTAAAGGAATTAATCTTTGCAGGACTCGCGCCCTTCTTCTCGTTACTCTTGAACCAGTTTCTGCTAGTTGTAAATCCCAGAGTTTTAGTTGGGATAAATCCTCATAAACTTTTCCCTCTAATTCCTGTTTACGAATCTCTTTTAAGAGGGCATTTCTTTGTCGTAAAACCTGATTATATTGCTGTAAAATATGAACGTATAGGGGTTCTAATTGAATTAATAAAGTATCTAACCAATCTCGGCGAGCTTCCGGACCACCGCGCACTAAATCCAGATCGAGACTAGAAAATTGTACCGCATTAATCACCCCCAAAAAATCGAGATGACGGCGCAGGGGTTGACGGTCACGGATCACGGTGCGACGACCAGAAGAACGGAGAATTAAACTTAATTCTGACGCGCCATAAAGACGATTAACCCTAGCAAAAATTCTCGCCTCCGATTCCGATTCTAGCACCAAATCCCGATCCTTGCTGACTCGATGGCTCTTGAGAGTGGACAAAAGTTCGATCGCTTCTAGTAAATTGGATTTTCCCTGAGCATTATTGCCCAATAATATTGTTTTTTTGGACTCGAATTTTAGCATCTGTTCGGCATAATTTCTAAAACTGTGAAGGTGCAGGTGTTCGAGATACATTGCAAGTTGGGGGTTAAGTATTGGGGGTTGGGGGTTGGGGGTTGGGGTGTAGGGTGTAGGGTGTAGGGTGTAGGGTGTAGGGTGTGGGAAGTATAAATAAAAATAATCTCCTGTCTCCTGTCTCCTGTCTCCTGACTACTGATTACTGATCACTGATTACTGATTACTGATCACTGATTACTGATTACTGATCACTGATAATGGCAGCGGTTGAGGGTTAAGTGAATTTGCTATAATTCCCCTTGACAATCAATATTTTATAGTAGCTTTTACCTTGAAAATTCCTTTTTTGCCTTTAAAACAGACTGAAAGTCTATCTAAACTCGCTTTGATTGCTATACTCGCTTTTGATGCTTCTGTTTCCCTCGCAGGACAATTTCCCGATGGCAGAGTATTTTTTGAGAGTTCTCCCACTCTGGTTAATTTCTCCGCTACTTTCCAATCCGTGCGTACTTGGGGGGCAAAATACTATCTTACCATCGCTCTACCGCCGTCTCTCGGGGCACCCTTGGGTAAAGTAACCCTACAACAGCAGCCTAATATTCAAACTATTGCTTTTCTGGTCGATCAAACCTTTGCTTTTCTTGGCGATCGCAATCAGCGCAGCGAAAAATTAACCCTAAAATCCACTACTTTTGACCCCAATACTCAGACGATCACGGTCATTTTTGATCCTCCTGTCCCCCCCGGTAATACCGTTTCTATCGGTCTGAAACCAGTACGAAATCCCGATTATGGTGGTGTCTATCAGTTTGGAATTACTGCTTATCCCCCCGGGGAGAATTCCCCTGGATTAGATATAGGTGTCGGACGTTTAGCAATTTATGAGGCTGGCGATCGCTGGTAGGCTGTTCCGCGTCTAAAAACAGTAATCAGTGAACAGTAAACAGTAAACAGTAAACAGTAAAAAGACAGTAGGAAACTTCTATTTAATACTGCACACTTAAAAACTCACATCTGATAACTGTTAACTTACCCACTGATAAGTAGTTGGACAAAAGTAAAGTTAACTGTGGGGTAAGGAGTCAGGAGTCAGGAGTCAGGAGTCAGTAAGAATTGCGGCAATTTACATTTCTTAAGATAGACAACAGAATTTATGTCCGACTACTTAACTGATCACTGATCAATAGGAATAGGTGCAGCCTTAAATCAAAAACTGTAACCCCTAACTTATCATCTGCAAAAGTTCCCTGAATTCGTTGTCCATTTAAAGTCAGGCATTAAGCTTTTGCTTGACCCAAATTCGGAATTGTTTTAATGCCATTGCACTACCTATTTTTTGACTATTTTGTAGCGTTTCTGGAATTTTTTCTATTAGATTAAATTGAGGAAATAGTCGGCTTTGGCAAGCTTCAACATATTCTGATCCTTGCAAAACATTGATTTCCAGTCTCTCTCCATTATATCGCCACAATTCAGGAACACCCAATCGCTGATAATTATTAAATCGGGTTCGCTTAGTAATATCAATCTCAATTGCTAAATCGGGAGGGGGATCAATAGCCAGATCAAGTCGCTTTTTTCCCCTGACAGCAGCACAATTTTCGATATAAAAAGACTCATCTGGTTCTATTCCTTGATCCATTTGCTGATTTTTAAAGGTTGTCGATCCAGCGGGTTCATAGTCTAACTCTAATTCATCCAGGAGAACTTTAACCAAATCACCGATTAAAACTTTGGTATTTTCATGAATAAAAAGAGGAGTCATTGCTTCTAAAGTTCCCTGACTATAAGATAGACGAATTGACCGTCGCTCTCCCAATTCGTCAAGAATTTTTTCATAATCTTGCCAAGTGAGTGAAGTTAACAACAGGCGGTCGCCTGGGGTAACAGTTAGTTGTTTTAATGCTAATAACATCAGAATTTGTCGGCTCAGTTGTTATGATTGGGCGGTTTAGTCAGTATTTAACTTTTTTCTACCTTAGACTATATATAGCAGTTTTCATCAGAATGAGGCATGGGCAAGGGGCTTAAACTCTTTGTTGGCAAAACTTGTCGATACCTCAGTAACGTGAAACGCGCTATATGCAAGAGGTCTAGTGGGACTTAAACGCTCAACAAAAGTCCAATCTGATCACTAATCAAGGAGAACTTCCCACCTCACCCTTGAGATAACCGCCTAACTTTCCCGTCTGAGTTTTAGAAAAATTTAACTTTATTCAATCCATGAACATCTGTTCAGATGTTATACTAAAGTCAGTAAAGAAGTTCAGAGGTAGTAACCATGATCGCTGTCACCACCATGAAATGTGCTTGTGAATCCTGTTTGTGTGTAGTATCGATCGCCGATGCCATCGAAAAAAACGATCAATACTACTGTTGCCAAGCTTGTGCCGATGGTCACGTTAACGAAAAAGGCTGTGGACACAAGGGCTGTGGTTGCGGTTAAATTTAGTTAGGGTTTGCCGAATAAATCTAAAAACCTTTCAGCAAACCCTAGTTATTGGGAAGAAGGGGAAAGTATCGGAATTAATAACCGATCGGGAAAAAACATGGCCATAGAGAAAATAGCACCGTTTTGCGGGGAATCCCATCACCAAGAGGGGAAATTCCAGAACTTGCAGGGATTAGAACTAGAAAAAGCCCAAAAAATGGCCGAATTTTTCAGCCTTTTGGGGGATGCCAACCGCCTAAGAATTCTATCGCTTTTAGCCAAACGAGAATTATGTGTTTGTGATTTAGCCGACGATTTAGGGATGAGTGAATCGGCCGTATCCCACCAGTTAAGAACCCTAAGAGCCTTAAGATTAGTTAAATACCAAAAACAGGGACGGAGAGTCTTTTATCGTCTTGCCGATCATCATGTTCTTGACCTTTATTACGCGGTCTCGGAACATTTAGAAGAGCCAGCGGACGAGGATTAAAACAGTCCCAAAGCGGGTAAAACAAACTGTAAGAGCAGAGAACCAATCCCCTGCACCATTTGGTCTAATTGAGCGTTGCCACCACCTTGTTCTTGCGGTTTTAGGGCGATTTCCATGCCTTTAATAAAATTCTCTGCCGCTTCGTAACCGGGGGTGTTACCTTGCCGTTCAAAGAGAGTCGAAGCCATTTGAGCGTCCTGGGCTGCTAGCGCATTTTGTCCCAGACGATAGTGAGCCATGGCCCGGGCCAGATAGGCTGGAGCATATTCCGAGTTAATTGTCAAGGCCTTATTAAAATTTTCTATAGCGGCGCTGGTGCGTCCCTGTTTTCCTTCCACCATTCCTAGTCCGTAGAATAGTTCAGGAGTACCGGCACTACTGGGAATTCCCACCGCACCCTGTACATAGGCAGTGTCTAGTTTGGTGTTGTCGAGGTTAGCATTATTGAGATAAGTGCCTCTTAAATCCGCACCCGTCAAGATTGCCCCGGTTAAGTTCGCTCCAGTGAGATTAGCACCAAAAAGAGAGGCGCCGGTTAAATTTGCCCCACTCAGATCCGCCCCACTTAAATTAGCTTGACTAAGATTGGCCCCGACGAGATTGGCCCCATTTAATTTTGCCCCAGCTAGATTCGATTGCACTAACCCCGAACCGCTCAGATCGCATTGGGGACATTTTCGGGTGGATAATAATTGCTGTAGGTGGTTTAAATCTTCCGTCTGACCAACTAGGGACAAGTTAAGGGGAAGACTGAGGACGAGGGTGAGGGCGATCGATTTGTACATAGTTTAAAAATAACTCTATTTATTATTACTGATAATACCCATTCGATCGGGGCTAATCGCTTAACTAGATTCTGCTTGAGAAATCAGCCCTTGTCCACTAAAATAGAAGATTAGAGGCTCTTAACGTCAGAAGAAGCGACAAAATCGAGATTTGTTACCTTTTCAACAGCAAGTTTTTTAGAGGAATTTCCCTATTTCATAATGACTACTCTACACGGTAATTGGCTGATTCGTTCGCAAGATAGTGTTTTTTTTCTTTGGGGTGAACAGTGGCAAGGGAAGGAATTAAGTGAAACGAGAGAAAATCATCCTTTTTGTCTAGAATCCGGGGCATTAGCCCAATTTATCGAGAAATTTTCTCCTCAGCTTGACCGCTATTCTCCAGAATCAATCAAGCTCAGTTTACCTAGTTATTCTCCCCCAAGGAAAAAATATTTTTTACCGCTGCTGTCGGGGCAAATTCTCGAACCCACAGCTAAATCCTTGTCTTGGCAACCATGGCAGGTATCGGGATTAACTTTTTCTGCGGGGATGATAGTGCGGTTATGGGAGAAATTGCCCCTAGCTAAGGCCGAATTTATCGGCAATGATCTACGATTTTGGCTGTATTTGCACCGTTGGAGTTTAGATTTATTAGCAAGGGGGAAATTTTTAGCGGGAATAAATCAGGGTGAAAGTTGCTGGTATCCCCTGCTAGATAGTACCATCGATCGCACTCGTTTAGCTAAGTTTATCCAAACCATCCCCCCGGTTTGTCTTGCCTATCAAGAAAATAGCGAACCACAAACAATTATTCTCGATTGCTTGAAAAATATTGTCGATGTTCGTTTGCGACAAAAGATAGATAGTGGTGTTAATATTTCCCCCTCATTGATGGTGAAACCCTGGCTACAATCTTTAAGCGGTGATCATCATGACATTGCTTTAGAAGCCAAGAATTTACAGCGTATAGAAAATGCTTATCATAACTGGGTGTTTCCTATCCAAGAAAGTTTGGTTAATGGCAATAATCGCCAATTAATCGAGAATCAATACCGTGTCTGTTTATCTTTACAACCTCCCAGTCTAGGGACAGTGTGGAAACTCACCTATTATTTACAAGCGTTAGATGATCCCGAATTTCTCATTAGTGCCAAGTTGATTTGGTTAGAGGGCAAAGAAAGTTATCATAGTTATCAAAGAGTTGTCAATAATCCTCAGGAAATTCTCTTAAAAGGATTGGGATTAGCGGCGCGATTGTACGAACCGATTAGAATTAGTTTAGAGCAGAGACACCCGGAAGAATGTTCTCTTGATTCGATCGAAGTTTATCAGTTTATTCGCTCGATCGCTTGGCAATTGCAAGAGCAGGGATTAGGGGTAATTTTGCCAACGGGTTTAACTGCTGGTAGTAATGAACAAAGATTAGGAATTAGGATTGCTGCCACCGTCACCCCCAAAAAAGGAGAAAGATTAAGTTTAACCAGTTTGTTAAACTTTCAGCTTAAATTAGTGGTAGGGGAACAGGAAATATCGAAAAAAGATTTTGATAAGTTATTAGAGAAAAAATCGCCAGTGGTGGAAGTGGGAGGCAAATGGTTAATCCTACAACCAACCGATGTCAAAGCAGCTCAGGCAATTTTAAATAATACCATCGCTCCCCTTAATCTCTCGGTGGAAGATGCTCTGCGCTTGAGTTCAGGAGATAATAATCTAATTGCTAAACTGCCGGTAGTCAATTTCCAAGCGGAGGGAGCATTAAAGGAATTAATTGATAATTTAAATAACAATCAAGGGATTCAATTAATCAACCCACCGCGGGAATTTCGGGGGGAATTACGTTCCTATCAAATCAAGGGAGTTAGTTGGTTAGCTTTCCTAGAAAAGTGGGGTTTAGGTGCTTGTTTAGCCGATGATATGGGTTTAGGAAAAACCCCGCAATTAATCGCTTTTTTACTAGCATTAAAAGAACAGGATATGTTAGTTAATCCCGTGTTAGTGGTGGCTCCCACTTCTGTGGTCAATAACTGGGAACATGAATTAAGAAAATTCGCTCCCACCCTGGCTGTTTTTGTGCATCATGGCGAAAAAAGATTAAAAGGTAAAGCTTTTGCTCAAGAGGTAAAAAATAAATCGGTTGTTATTACCAGTTATCCTTTAATCTATCGCGATCTGTCCACTTTAGAAGCAGTACAATGGCAAGGTTTAGTTTTAGATGAAGCTCAAAATATTAAAAACTCTACGGCTAAACAATCCCAAGCAGTGCGAAAAATACCCGCAGGATTTCGGATTGCCTTAACGGGAACTCCCGTAGAAAATCGCCTGACGGAATTATGGTCAATTTTGGATTTTCTCAATCCCAATTTTTTAGGAACTCAAACATTTTTCCAGCGTCGTTTTGCCCTTCCTATTGAAAAATACGGCGATCAAGAATCCCTGCATAATTTACGTTCCCTTGTCCGTCCCTTTATTTTACGGAGATTAAAAACCGATAAAAATATTATTGAAGATTTACCAGAAAAACAGGAAATGAATATTTTTTGTGGTTTATCGAAAGAACAGGGACAACTTTATCAACAATTAGTCGAGACAACGCTCCAGAAAATTGAAGAAATTCAAGGAATTCAGAAACATGGATTAATTTTAACCTTGCTAATGCAACTAAAACAAATTTGTAATCATCCCGCCCATTTTTTGAAAGAAAATAGTTTAGAAACTAGTCAAAGATCGGGAAAATTATTACGTTTAGAAGCCATGGTAGAGGAAGTGATAGCAGAAGGCGATCGAGCTTTAATTTTTACACAATTTGCCGAGTGGGGAAAACTCCTACAAACCCATCTCCAGAAAAAATTAGCCGAGGAAATATTATTTCTCTCCGGTTCTACCAAAACAAAAGATCGGGTAGAAATGATCGAGCGCTTTCAAAATGATCCCCAAGGACCAAAGATTTTTATTCTCTCCCTCAAAGCGGGGGGAACAGGATTAAATTTAACCCGCGCTAATCACGTTTTTCATATCGATCGTTGGTGGAATCCGGCCGTAGAAAATCAGGCCACCGATCGCGCTTTCCGCATCGGACAAAAACGCAATGTTCAGGTACATAAATTCATCTGTACGGGAACCCTAGAGGAACGCATTAATGAGATGATCGAAAGCAAGAAACAATTAGCGGAACAAACCGTAGATGCTGGAGAAAATTGGTTAACAGAATTAGATACCGATCGCCTGCGAGATTTATTATTATTAGATCGATCGGCAATTATTGATGATGAAGAAACCGATTAGAAGGGAACTACCTGATAAATCTGGGTTGGGTTCGGATAGAGTAAGGCTTTTGAGAATGTCCCGATTAGAACAGAATCGGCTTAATTCTTCTGAGAACATCCTGGAGCAACTGGAATGTATGTCACCAAACCTCCTCTCCCATTGGCCGTCCCCAATCCACTACTGGCTCCGGTGATTCAACAACCTCAGCCAGTAGTTCTTCTAGGCTTAACTCAGGCAAGGCTTGAATTAGCTCAATTACTAGCTTTCCGTTTTCCACAGAACATTCAACAACGTCCTTAGGATTGAGGTTCAGCGCCTCCACCGCATACTTAGGAATCCGAATCGCTAAAGAATTACCCCAGCGTCCAATCTGCGACTTCATGATCCCACCTCGAATTCGTTAGATATTCAAAGTATATCAAAACGCTGATTTAGGGGAATACCGACCAGCGATCGCATTTTATGAACGGGCTTTACGGCGGGGATTGATTATCCCTAGCGGGTAGAAGTTCGATAGGGATCGACTCTGATCCCGGTTGGAAAGTGAAAGTATCGGCGGGGGTACTGGGATTAAAATTCCAGTCGGATAATATTGGCTGGGGTGAACCGGGTAGAGTTTTATAGGTGATAATCGCTTTCCTCAGTAGGGGGGGGCATCCTGCGTGACCCAGATTTGATAATCGCGATCGCTACCGATCAGCAGCAGGTGATACATCGGTTCGCAGTTGACCATGTCGTTGCCGATAAAAATAATTTGCCTGACATCGGCCTTTAGATCCGCACAGGGATCGTTCGCTGCCAGATTTGACATGGGAATAGTGATTCCGTACCTTTGCTCTACTTGGTCTAAGGCTTCATCTAGAGTATTCGGTGCCGGTTTCGTGACGTATAGATCCCGTTCCAGATCCGCGAGGGTGAAGGTTTTACCGTCGTAAAAAAAGCGGGTAACTCGTTCATCCCCAGTGTAGTCCGAGCGCAGGCGATCGGGTTTCTCGACCCAGATGTTTTGATAGGCACTGTACTGAACTTTCGCCCCAGAGTCGAGTACATCGTCATAGGTGACCTCCATATGGACGGTGAACGCTCGCTGTTTGGTTAAATTAGCACAGAGTTGCTCGATCACCTGTTCCGCCGTTTTTGGGCGGATTTCTTGGGATAGAGTCGGTATTTCCGCCAAGACTCCTGCGGCGGCGACCCAAGGCAAAAGCAAAGAAAGAATCGGGATAAAGCGACGCATAATCATCTAATATTCCCCCAAGGCGATCAATTGTTTTAGTTAACGACCATTGTGTAAACTGACTAAACGAGCGATAAAAACGGCGGGATAGAGAACTCCAGTCATTCCTTCTAAATTGGCTAAAACTCTAGCGATTTTACTGGTAGGAACTATATCACCGTAACCCACCGTGGCCAAGGTAGTAAAGCTGAAATGAAGTAGATCCGCCTCGTTGACGGTTTTAGCGGCGGAGCTAAAGGAATCGGAGTCGAAAATCTGGACGATATTATAAGCGGATGCCCAGAAAAATCCTAGGAGAAAATAGACACAAATTCCCCCTTTGATGATATCGGATGTTACCTGTTCGGCGAGAATTAATTCTCGTAAAATCGAGTACACGCATAAACTAACAAAAGCTAGAGAAATTAACGTACTAGATAGCTCGAACCAACGGTTAAAATCGCTATAAATAGGGATAATCGTGCTGAATGCTCGCAGGAGGAGGGCAATCAAAAACAGACCGATATTAAATCTTAAAGCCAATTTACTGCGATCAATCTGATAGACGGCGATGATCAGAGAGAGGGAGAAGAAAAAGAAAATCAGCCAATCTCCCAGGGGTAGATATACTAAAAACGGGTAAATAATGTAGAGCGAGAGCAGATTTGCCAGCAGCCGATTGTATTTATTTTCTGTGGCCTGTATCAATTGACGGAATTTCATAGCAGCGAACCTTTAACTGGTAATATTTACTCCTGCTCATCAATTTTAAGGGTATTTACGGCGGATTCAGGATTGGTCTGGTACATTCTCCACGCCGAAAAGCTTATCCCATAAGGAATTAGCTGTGCCAGATGAATAAAGCAACCGCTGCATATCTTATCTTTAACCTGGAATATACCCCCCTTTTCCCCACAAAAGAGCGAGATTTTAGCCCCTGGCCGAAGGCTGAACATTAGATAAAATTTTGTTACGAGCATTCCACCAGCAATTTTTGAGCAAGATACAATCGAAATAGTAGAGCTGCCATTGGGCTAAAAGTTAAGCAAATTTAATCGATAGCCATTTCAGAAAAAAATGTGTCATCGATAATGTTGATCTTCCCCAGATAAGAAGCGAGTGAAGATTAATTGTTGAACCGAGCATCAGAAGCTATCTCTACAGGAGGAAATGTTAGAAAGTTATCCAAGAAGGGGAACCATCAGTCTTGACTTATCTATTTCCCATCTAACAGCAAAGGATTTGATCTCATTCAGGGGAAAAAGTCGTTATGAACCACCAAATAGAAACCCCGATCCGCTCACCTTCTCAAGCTCGATTCCGTTCACGGGAAGAACGCATCCAGATCGGTAAATCCCTGCGGGAGCGATTGCCGCGTTCTGGTCACGCTATCTGGCAACCTCCAGCAGCTGGTCGAGAGCCGATCGAAATCGTCGAAGCATCAAATCGAGGGCGATTACAGGAATTGATTCCCATCCGCTACGGACGGATGTTGCGGAGTCCCTTTACCTTCCTGCGCGGCTCCGCTGCTTTGATGGCCTACGATCTGGCCACCACGCCCAAAACCGACATTATCGTGCAGGCCTGCGGGGATTGCCACCTGTTGAACTTCGGATTTTTTGCCACCCCCGAACGCAATTTAGTCTTCGATATTAACGATTTCGACGAAACCCTGCCCGCACCTTGGGAATGGGATCTCAAGCGTCTAGTGGTCAGCTTTGTCATCGCCGGCAGGGATAGCGATCTATCCGATCAAGAATCGAAGGCGGCGGCGATCGATTGCGCTCGTTCCTATAGGGAACACCTGCGGGAATATTCTCGCCTCAGTCCGTTAGAGATATGGTACACGCGCATAGGAGTAGAACAGGCGATCGAGATGGCTCCCGACGAAAAGACGCGGAAGATACGGGAACAGATGATGGCAAAAGCCCGCGAGCGCATCATCGAACATCTTTACCCCAAGATCGTCACTCAAACCGGGGGACGCAATCGCTTTGTCGATCAGCCGCCCATTCTCTACCATGTCAACGAACCGGATTGGGAGACTCTCGTGCGCGAGGGTCTGGAAGACTATCGCCAATCCCTGCCGGAGGAACGCCGGGTCCTCTTTGATCGCTACCAGTTAGAGGACTTTGCCCTGAAAGTGGTAGGCATTGGCAGTGTCGGCACTAGATGTTATATCGCCCTATTTTTCTCGGAAGATAACCATCCCCTCATCCTACAAGTTAAGGAAGCCTGCCCTTCGGTTCTTGAACCCTATACCGCCAAGAGCCAGTACGAAAATCAGGGACAACGGGTGGTTACAGGCCAGAGATTGATGCAATCCTCTAGCGACATATTTTTAGGCTGGACCCAGGGAAGACGGGGCAAAGACTTCTATTTACGGCAACTGCGGGATATGAAGTTTTCCCTACCCATTGAGGGAGTGTCGGCTGTCCAACTGCAACGCTACGCCGAGTTCTGTGGCTGGACCTTAGCCCGCGCCCACGCTAAATCTGGAGACGCAGCCACCATTAGCGGTTATTTGGGGAAAGGAGATCAGTTCGATCTAGCGATGGGCGAGTTTGCGATCGCTTATGCCGAGCAGACAGAACGAGATCACGCCGCTTTGGTGGAAGCGGTCAAAACAGGACGGGTCGAGGCTTTGGTAGAAGAAGATTTATAGCATTAAGCTATCAGCCATCAGCCTGTTATTTCTCGACCTTAGATTAGGGGCGCGAGCTTTGCGCCCCCACATTGCAGCTGGTATTGTAAAGTTTTGTAGAAAATATACGCAAATAACAGCAAACAACTGCTACTGTGGTTAGTGCAAGTTTACCTTACAGTTCAAATGAAACTATCAGATTATGCCAAGAAAAAGGGGTTTTGCGCTCGACTGTATTCAATAAGACGAAGAACAAGAAAAACCGAATGTTTAATTAAGTGCTTGGAGGAAGAGCATGAAGTTAGTTCAAAGACATCTAATCAAATTTAATAAAAATGAATTTTTAGCATTTGATAAGTTGGCATTTTTATCAAAGAATCTTTATAATTGTGCTGTCTATTTAAACCGTCAAGCC
>VYLC01000038.1_pt1 | contig 37914 bp, 41 predicted proteins | sample 5109531 | NCBI WGS metagenome assembly VYLC01 (sample SAMN12291787, study PRJNA351875) | freshwater metagenome | isolation source: freshwater lake | place: USA: Michigan, Gull Lake | collected 2013-08-08
GTCGATGAAACAGGAGAAAAAACAGCAGTTGTTATCGATCTAAAAGAATGGGGTCAACTGTGGAATGAGTTTTATCAAAATTTACTCGATCGCTCTCCCGTAAACGAAGACTGGTTAAATCGATCGCCTTTTCGAGAAAAATTAGATCAAGCTCTCCCATGGAATGCTAATCATCCACCGCAGTTATCAGATCTAGAATCCCTAGAGAGCAAACTCGAAAATAATGAGTGCTGAAGAAAAGGCTAGAAAACTAAGTAGATTGAGCGATGCAAATTCCATCTAAAGCAATTATTCCAGAGGATAAACTTACTCGTTATCTTCTCGTATTCAGAGACAAAGATGACAAATCAAAATTTTTAGAACAAGCAGGATTTACTCTCGATAATGCGGCCAGTTTGCAAAAAGCGATTATTCAGCTAATTACCGTAGAAGATGCGATCAAAGATGGTAAAAATGAATACGGTATCTTTTATCGAGTTGAAGGAATGCTAGAAGGAGTTAACGGAATCAATTTAGCAGTGGTTACAATATGGATACTGCGATACATTGACGACTGTTTTCAGTTTGTTACTCTCAAGCCCCGAAAGGATAGATAATTATGGATGTTAGATTATACGATCATGTGGTTCTTTGTCTTGATGTTCCCGAAGACAATCTAAAATCGGGAGATGTGGCAGTATTAGTGGATTTAATCCCCCATCCTAGCAATGGCGAAATGGGAGCAATTTTAGAAGTTTTTAACGCTCTCGGTGAGTCAATTTCAGTAGTTACTGTGCCAATTTCGGCGATTAAACCCCTACAAGCAAATGAAATATTTACCGTCCGCTCTTTGGTGAAAGTTGAGTAATTTAAAATCAAAGAGAATGTCCCTATCGCTGCAATTTTAATCACCGATGAATCTCCTGAAAGATAGTAAAAAAATTCGTTTTATTGACCTTTTTTGTGGTTTAGGAGGGTTTCGAGTCGCGATTGCACAAGTTTGTCGCCAACAAAACTTAGCATCTGATTGTGTTTTTTCCTGTGATATAGATAAAGATGCTCAGGCAATTTATCACGCTAATTTTGGCGACAAACCCCAGGGAGATATTACCGAAATTGCTGCCCTAGACATTCCCAATCACGATATGTTAATGGCAGGATTTCCTTGTCAACCTTTTAGTATTTGTGGCAATTTAAAGGGATTTGAAGATACCAGAGGCACGCTATTTTTTGAGATTGCCCGTATTTTAAAAGCCAAACAACCGGCAGCATTTATTCTGGAAAATGTCAAGCAATTACAAGGACATCAACAGGGAAAAACCTTAGAAGTTATTCTCGATACTTTGCAAGATTTAGTATTACTATACCGATTATCGGGTTTTGAATGCGCTTAATTTTGGCCTACCGCAAAAAACGGAATCCATCAGGCCATTGGGTTTGAGCATTATAAATAATATCCGTGAGGATGGTATTTTGGAGATTAGCCAGACGCAAATCGGCGCTGCTTAAATCCGCTTGTTGCAAATTGGTTCCTAACAAACTAGCTTGACGGAGAATTGCACCGCTAAGATTGCATTGGCTAAGATTGGCAGTGCCGAGGTTGGCCCCACTAAGGTTAGCTTGACTAAAGTTCGCTTTTGCCGCTTGCACAGACCACAAAATCGCCTTGCTTAAATTGGCACCCCGGAAGTTAACTGATTCTAGATTGGCATAGCTAAAGTCAAATTGACTGAGATTCAGACCAGATAAATCCAAACCTTGTAAATTTTCACCGTTTAAGCCGATCTTTAAGCCAGCATTGATCGCGCTCTCCAGTTGTTGACGGGTGACGCTAGACATTGTGTAGCAAGGAAAAAGTAAAAAAGCCTGTCAAGACGGGGAGCTTGCCCGTCTTGACACTAAGTTAAAACTGGATTAGATCGCAGTTAACCAAACAAGGGTACAGTAACCCAATAACGTTTACGATAACCATTGCCAAAGTTAACTTCGATCGCTTTGCGGGCGATCAAAATCGCCTCATCGCCGTCAATATCGTAGCCAATCTCGGTGGAATTGGGTACAGTGGTGAATTCTAGAGGCATTCCACCGCCACCGCGAGCAGACAGGGAAGCCAATTGTCGGCTAAACTCTGCCGCTAGTAACTGCTCATAGTTGCTAGGTTCGGGTGCTAAGACAGGAGCGATATCACCCCGGGGAGGTGGCGCACTGGCAGAGCGTACAGGACGACTACTTAACTGTTCGAGCGAGCGGACTGATGAATGCACATCGGTGACAGTACCATCGTTATCCAGGGCAATTCGCACCGTACCCGCCCCCGGGGTAATCACCGGGACACCATTAATCAACTGTCGGAATTGGACAATCACACCAGTAGTAAACGGTCCGTCCAATTGTCCCGAACCGTTAGCCGTACCGCCGGCTTCGGAAGATAAGATAATTCGATCGAACACCACTGGGACTTCTTGGTCAAGACCGTAACGCCAGACGGCCTCCTGGGCTAAGGTTTGGGCGCTGTCCATAGCCAAGGGGTTGTAATTATAACGGTTAGGAGTTGCCAAACGAACATCAATTGACCCATCACTACCGTAGGCGATGCTTTGTTCCCCCGTCACCAGGCGATAGGAGCCATTTCTGGTACTAGCAACTTCTGAGGGGATTTCCAGGTCAAGACCAAATCGTGCCGCTAGGCTGCGGGCAGCCGGTCGAGTAGCGTCTAGGGGTTGCAAACGACCGACGAGGAGATGCTGGGGTAAGACCAGTTGTGGTTGGCTACTGCGAGCCACATTGTACCATCGCCACCAATACCAAGCATTACTGACCCCTTCGCGAGAAAAATAGCGTTCATTAAAGAGACGATTTTTCGCCTCATCGGCACTGGCACCACAGGCCACCACCGAGGGGGCCTGGTCGTGGGCAATGCGCCAACTAGCATCTAACCAAGCGGTACTTAAAGACTTATTCTTGTTCCATTCTTCCCAGAAAAATTTGCCGTAATTGGGATTATCCCAACTAACAGTTTCATAGCCGAAGAGCATTCGCCAACCGCGATTACTAGGATTCCAAGTCCGAATCGGGTTGTGACCACCCAGAACCCGCAGGGAAAGACAGGTAGACAGAAAAATGTATCTGACCCGCTCGTTAGCCCAAACTAACTTATCACTGCTAGAGACGATCGTACAACCTTCGTTACCCCACGGTTTGCTCATCGGTAGATAAAACACGCCATTGGCATCCATCCCGCCATGACCAGAGTGATAGAAGGCCATGACCGCATCTACCCCGTAGGTATCTTGCCAATCATCGTAGGGTTCGTAGTAAAGCCAGGGTTGTACACCACAATCCTGATACCAAAAGTTTAAGGGGGTAAACTTTTTCACATAGTCTAACCAGCCTTGGGCATCTTCATGGGTATAGCGCAGGGTGCCAAAGGAGCAACCACAGCCCACTTCAATACTACAGCCGCCATAGAGATTCGCTCCGCCACGCAGGCCATCTTTGCTATCCTGACCGAGGGGGTTTTCGGCAAAGAGAGGAACGGAGGGAATTTCTGGTGTTTCGGACTCAGGAAGGTTAGCTGCGGGGGGAATTTGAGTCGGTTGTGTTAATGTCATGGTATTTTCCTCGTTAAATCTTGAAAAAGTTTTAAAAAACGTAAATTTCCTGAATCACGTCGTTTTCCAGACGCAGATTGACGGGAAATTTTCTTTCCTTAGCGGCGGACAGCAGGGCAAGCATCCCCAAGAAAACACTGTCACTCTCGGGGGCAATCTTGCGCCAGCCGAGGCCGTCCACATAGGCGGCCGCATTGCGTTCTTGGTTAATCATCCACAAACCGGTAATCTGCTTTTTCTCTAGCCAAGCACTGCCGGGGACAGTGAAGGTCATCGTGGCACCAACGGCAGAAATCTGGGCGATTTTTAAGCCAGAGTTGCTACCATCCCACCATTTACTGCTCGGACTGGTGCTATCGGAAAACTCGGTTTTATAGGGGGATCGAAATAGGTCGGCGTTATCACCGCCATTGGCATCTTTCTCCAAATCGAAGCGATTATCGGCCTGTTCTAAGGAACATTCGTAGTGTTGGCTAGGAGTCATCTGTTCCTCCTCGTTACCATTCTTCTGTTCGTCCACGTGCCAGATGGCTAGGCCCGCATCAGGGAGGAATGTATCCCGGCCAGTTTTCTGCCGGTTTTCGATGAGGAAATACTCGTTAGCGTTCTTACTGTAGAGGTAAAACTCATTCTTGGCCGCAGGAAGACTGGCGGTAAGACCTGGAGTTATCGCTGTCACTTTGCTGGCCCAACCGGCTTCATTTTTGAGGTAGGCACAGACTTGCACGGGATTTTTATCATTGCCTCCGTAACACATCAGACAATAATTACCCACTCCTGCCGATTGACCGCCATAATCGTAGAGATCGGGAAAATCGCAGATCATGTGACCATTTTCATGACAGAAGGTACGCAAGGTCAGTTCACTACCCATATTGGTGATTTGGTAGTCGTATAACTTCTTGCCCCCCCCGACATCGTAGGGTGAAGCTAAACTCCAGGAATGAGGCCATAGTCCTTCGGCCCAATTGTTGACCCGCGGTCCGACATAGAAGACATTTAAGGCATAAATTAAACCGTTACTATCACTACTCAGCTGACTAAAGTTAAAGCCTTGGGATTTCAAATAATTGAGGGCTTCTAGAATCAGTTCTCGGGCGCGAGTACCATAGGCGATCGCTGGATCGGTATAATAGGAGCGATTATTGGCGGCGGTGTAATATTGGGTGACAACATTGGTATAGGTTAATTTTCCCTGGGAGTTATCGTAGAAATAATCCCGTACTGACCCTTTATTGCCAAATCCGGCGTAACCAGGTAGGTTACAGAAGTTGCTGACTTCCTGTTGGGAAATGCTGGCGGCAACGTCGGGAAACTTAATCAAGATACATAATCCCAGATAGTTGCCCACAGTTACTGTTGAAGCTGGTCTGGCATCAGCACTGGTCGTCGCACTGATTCCCTGCAGCTGAGTTTTTTTTTGCTGACGACGGACTTGCCATTGACTGAACCCGTCCTGTAGCATCGGTGCGCTCTGAGCTTGTTGTTTGGCACTCTCGGTCTGGATGCGTAGATGGGGCTGGATGCCGAGGCTTTGGGGTGCTATTTGGCCGACTATCCCATCGGTCGCTATCAGTTGGCTGTTGTCTTCGGAAAGCTGGGCGTAGGTGTAAAAACCATTGTCGGGGTTTTTGACCACGGTATAGCCATCTAGGGTTTCAAAAACAGCGTAATATTGGTTTCCCGATCCCCTGACCCTGATAGTGCTGCCGTCGGGATTGGTGAAGGTAAATTCCTCATTCACAAAGGGTGTAGGCATAGATTTGATTCTCCTTGCCAAAGAAATTTTGGCTTTCTCGATAAGAAGCTCTGTTCAAGAACTCAGTACAGGACAATGCACAATTTCAATAATCATCAAATTTTTCTGCGGTGACAATACGATGATCCGCGTAGGGAATTATGAAGATATCGCAGCAATCTGCCCTTTCAGTAGCCCCAACTTTTCGAGGGCAACTATAACCGCTGCCGTCCGAGTTTGTACCCCTAGTTTCTCGTGAATATGTTCTAGATGTTTTCGCACGGTTCCTTCGCTACATCCGATTACTTTTGCTATGGCGGCATTACTTTTATCTTGGGCAATCCAAAATAGCACTTCTGCTTCCCTTTTAGTCAGTCCCAACAATTCTAAGGCCGCAATCGAAAAAGAGGGCAGTTCTTGTTCTTCTAAGAGTAGGAGAAACTGTTCCCCGATCAGAGTGGGAATCAGAAAAATGATTAACTGTCGTCCCTCTTGTTCTAGGCGTAAGGGTGAACAGGAAAAGGCTTGGTCATCCTTGGCAAGGAGTCGGGCAATCGGATGTTTAAACCACTTTTGTAAGGGTTCTGGTAAGGTGTTCGGGGTATGAGAGAGGGAATACTGGTACAGCAATTGTTCAGATCTTTCTGTAAGCATTTGCACGCTTCCAGCTATATCCATGACTATTAAACCTATCTGCTGGCAAAATTGGGGTAATCGTGGCTTTATTGATTTTATTTGATTATATTTGTCTTTATTGTTTTCTGGCTCTCTCTGTGGGCTAGATAGCAAAGCTGCGACACAACGATCGCAACTTACCGAGAGCTTTGGCATCAATCCCATAAATTTCTCCACTATTCAAATAATTATCACAAAATCCGTCTTTCTGCCCTGGTGGTGACGCTCTTATCTCAAGGCCTAGTGCTTGCTCAGAATATCTGTACTTTTAGAAAGCAGCAAATAGGCAACAGAAAATTAGGAAACAAACAAGAAAATATCTATGTCATCAACATCGATCGCAGTGACAGAATTCTTTAAAACAGCCCCCTGTTAACGATAATTTCCTTTAATAAAACGCCAATTCAAGTCTGAATTACATCACTGTCTGATCTATCTTCATAGAATACCTCATTCGGGTTACGATAGTCAAGACATTTTCGAGTAAGATTGTTAATCAAGTTTACGGCAAACTTGGCTAAAAATACCTCTAAAGTTCGATTTATTCTTTGACGTAGCTGTGCTATAAGGCGATAAATTATCCCCATTAAGTTAGGATATTATCGATCTCTTGCTAGGGATATGATTGATGAATTTACTTAAAGATAAGCAGAAAATTCGTTTTATTGACCTCTTTTGTGGTTTAGGAGGGTTTCGAGTCGCAATTGAACAAGTTTGTCGCCAACAACACTTAGAATCTGATTGTGTCTTTTCCTGTGATATAGATAAAGATGCTCAGGCAATTTATCACGCTAATTTTGGCGACCAACCCCAGGGAGATATTACCGAAATTGCTGCCCTAGACATTCCCAATCATGATATTTTAATGGCAGGATTTCCCTGTCAACCCTTTAGTATTTGTGGCAATTTAAAGGGATTTGAAGATACCAGAGGCACGCTATTTTTTGAGATTGCCCGTATTTTAAAAGCCAAACAACCCGCAGCATTTATTCTGGAAAATGTCAAGCAATTACAAGGACATCAACAGGGAAAAACCTTAGAAGTTATTCTCGATACTCTGCAAGATTTAGGTTACTATACCGATTATCAGGTTTTGAATGCGCTTAATTTTGGCCTACCGCAAAAACGGGAACGGATTTTTATCGTTGGTTTCCGAGAAGCGCGGGGTTTTATCTGGCCAAAACCAGCTTTATCTAGAACAAGTTTAACAGAAATATTAGAGGAAAATGTCTCAGATTTTTATTATGCTTCCGAAAAAATTCAAAAAAGTCGCCTGCTGAAAAGAGAGGGAAAAAAAACTGATAGTGAACCGACTATCTGGCACGAAAATAAAGGAGGAAATGTCAGTGCTTATCCCTATTCCTGTGCCTTGCGAGCAGGAGCATCCTATAATTATTTGTTAGTGGATGGTCAAAGACGCTTAACAGAAAGGGAAATGCTACGTTTACAAGGTTTTCCCGATGATTATCAAATTGTCGGCAGTTATCAAACTATGCGAAAATTAACGGGTAATAGTGTAGCGATTTCCTGCGTAGCTGCCGTGGTTAATTCTGTGATCGAGTCTTTGTTAGATGTTGAGCAAGCATCAACTAATTCATTCTCGTTCAATCGACAACTTAATTAGGAGTTTTAAATAGCGGTAAGTATTCAAGACGCTTTTAATTCCCTATATAGACAGACAAAGCCTAGGAGATTATAGCTTGTTTGAGTCCTAATTTATGTCTCTAAAATTAGCTGACCCATTGCCTTGAGAATTTGGAGCAGATTAATTGCTGATTCAGGATACATTAAATTAAGTTCTGGCATTATCTGATAAGTGGGGTTAGTTTCTTGTCTGAGATAGACGAACATATATTGTAAGCCATTAGTCGCTAATCCCCAAACTGAGGGTTGTCTTTCTAAGCTATTGTAGGCATAAGTCAGTAATTGAGGTAATCCCTGACGTACTTCGATTCCACTCTCTTTAGCTTCAATGACTAAAATCCAAAAAGGGATATCATTGACAGTTGCTATCGAATTATTTACCGTGACAATATCAAAGCGTCCGCTAATAGTTTTATCTTCATCCACAAGGATAATATTATCAATCCCTTCTTCAACCCTAATCTTAATCGGATAACGATAAAAACCCGCTAACCGCAATAGGGGAAATAGGGTTAAAACTTTAACTTGTCCTTCTGATGCTTTATCTTCCATCAAATAGGGTCGAAAATCGTTGCGGATTTGAACAAGTTCTAATTTTTCTGCGTCGCTGACGGTTTCCAATGCTAAAAGCTCTGTAAATGAAACATCCTCAAGCTTTTCTTGGAAATTGAGATGACGTTGAACATCAGCAAGGGTTAGTTTACTTGTTTTGAGGGTCAGCATTGATTTAGCAAGCAGTACAGCACTGTTTCCATGATAGCGTAAAATAGGTTTCTCGGCTGTTCTTCCTAACAAAATAGACCCGAATTTAGGGGGTATTTTCTAGAAAAGAATCACTATAATTAAATAAAAATGGTACGCTATTTTTTCCCGATCCATCCATGACTAAAACCCGGGGCATTTGCGCCCCACCTTCGCGCCAAGCTTCGATCGCTTCTTTCTGTAAAACTAATCCTCCCCCCTGTTCTTTTAAAGTTTCTGCTAATAGTCTTTGTGCCTCAGCTTTCCCTTTAGCGCGATTAACTTCTGCTTGGGCCTGTTGTTCCGCTTCTTGGGTGATATAAACGGCTCTTTGGGCGCGTTGTTCCGCGATTTGTTTATCTTCGACAGCCCGAGCAAATTCTGGAGAAAAATTCAAATCTACCACACTGGTATCTAAGACTAGAATACCATACTTTTCTAACCGAGTCGATAGGGCATTATCAAAGTCTTCTTTTAACTCACTGCGTCGAGTAATTGCCTCCTCTACTGTTCTTTTAGCGGCGGCAATTTTAAAGGATTCTTGGGTTTGAGGGGCGATAATTTTAGCGACAATATTTTGTAGGGTGCCTTGGGTTCTTCTAATTGCCACTACCTGAGTCGGATCGAGACGAAAATTAATCGCAAAACTAGCGGATAAATTTTGTAAATCTTTAGTGGAACTTTGGGCCGGAACTTCAAATTTTTGCACCGTAACATCGTAGATATCGACACTAGAAACAAAGGGAGGTTTAAAGTGCAGTCCCTCCAATAAAACCCCGTCCTTAGCCTTTCCTAAAACACTTAAAACCCCCGCTTGTCCGGGGGTGATAATCACATAGGCATTAAAAGCCGCTAAAATGACAATAGTGACCAATAATCCCCCGATCAGGGAAAGTAAATTAATAGCATCTTTCTGGTTCACAGTTTATACTCCTTGATGAGCGACTAAAGCGAGAATTTTTACCGCGATCGCTTGATTGACAGGCATCACTGACAGACGATTTCCTGTCCTTACTAATAATAATTCATCGGCGGTAAAATTTTGTTTTAAAATTCCTAGGGGCAGCAGTTGGGGAAAAAGGCGATCGAATTCAACTTTAACCGTCCACCAGCGCGGGGAATCTGGGGAGGATTTAGAATCATAGTAGGGACTATCGGGATCGAATTGTGTCGGATCGATCATATCGGTTTCCACTACGCGCATCAAGCCAACAATCCCCGGCGGGGTGGTATTAGAATGATAAAAAAAGGCCAAATCTCCCCGTTTCATCTGACGGAGAAAATTGCGGGCCTGATAATTTCGCACTCCCTCCCAAATAGTTTGACCATCTTTTTTTAAATCCTCCATACTATAGACATGGGGTTCCGATTTCATTAACCAGTAATTTAAATTCATCATTTATCGTTATTATTAATTCAAATAAGCTCAAAAATATTTTTAGCCGTTCCTGTCAGCCTTGTTACCATAGGGTTATACCAAATCTGGTTATTAAAGACTGATTATTTATTCCTCCTGTTGCCTCTTGCCTCTTGCATGAGTGCCTGTCCTGATATGTAGCCTATACTCAACGGATTTAGTATTAAATATAATTCACTTTGACTGCTTTTGTAGATCTACTCAAACAATTATTGGGGAGAATGTATCTAAAAATACTTTTGTTAGCGGCAATTTGTATGGACTATAAGCCTTCAAGTCGCACTATTCTTGGCAACCGTCAGTTTTTCCCTATAGCTAAAAATAATTTATTCTCCACTATTAAATCGATCAAATAAGCTGTAAAATAGGATACATTGCTCTAAAAATCTCTAGCCAATCCATAGATTATCGGTGTTCCAAGCCACTCGCCGCCGTTTAGCCTTATGGTACACTGTTGTCACTGCCATACTACTGCTTTTTCTCGCTACGGGAATGTATTTTTATGTGCGCCATACCCTAGTGGATCGCATTGATGATACCCTCAAACACATCATTGAGGTGGTAAATCGTTCCCTCGTGATCGAATCGATTCCCCCGGACCAAGGACGTTATCGCGTCGATCCCCTCGCAAGTTTTCCCAGTCAGGGTAAATCCGTCGAGGACGATCATATAGATTTGGAATGGTTTGATCCCCAAGGTAATCTACTTTGGTCAACTCTGGCTGAATCCTTAGATATTCCCCTCCATCCCCACCGTCAGGGGGAAACTATTCGCTTATCCGATGATCGTCTGCTGCGACAAGTAACCGAAAGGGTGGAAATCGGTCATTATGTTTTGGGATATCTGCGGGTAAGTCATCCTTGGTTTGAGGTGACAAAACCGATTAGACAGCTATTATGGGATTTAATCGCCGGAATTTGCCTGATGATTGCCAGTGTCGCCTGGATTGGTTGGTTTTTGTCCGGTTTAGCCATTCAACCAGTAAAAGAGTCCTATCAGAGTTTAAAACAATTTACCGCCGATGCTTCCCATGAATTACGCAATCCGATCGCCACTATTCAAACTAACGTGCAAATGGCGATCGCTTATCCCCAAACTGGCCATCAACGCTTGCAAGTGATCGATCGTTTAACGGAAAGATTGGGCAATTTAGTCAATGATCTGCTTTTTTTAGCCCGTTCTGATAGTGGCATCGTCCAACCCATTGAGCAAGCTGTACCTTTGGATGCTTTATTGATGGAAGTGGTGGAAGAACAGCGTTTAATCGCCGATAAGCAGGGAATTTCCCTCTCTTTGTCGATTGTGGAACCGGACCAAGAGGATTTTTCCTACAGCGATGAAATGTTTACTATGCGGGGAGATTGGGATCAATTAGCACGTTTATTCACAAATTTAATCTCTAATGCCCTAAAACACGCTTTTTTGCCCGAATCTGAGCCTAAAAATCTGGCAGTGGAATTGGAAAAAAGTAAACGCGATCGACAATCGGTGTTACTGGTACGCGTCAAAGATAACGGAATCGGTATTCCCGAAGCTGCTTTGTCCCATATTTTCGATCGCTTTTATCGTCTCGATCCCGCACGACAAAATTCTGCCACTTCCGGGGGAACAGGATTAGGATTAGCGATCGCTTTAGCGATTACCCTCAGTCATCATGGACAAATTAGCGTCGAAAGTCAGATCGATCGAGGAACAATCTTCACCGTCACCTTACCGAAAAGCCATCAACGGGAGAAAAAAACTGAAAAGTCAGAAGCTTAACACCTCTGACCTTCTTTATCATACCCCCAAGGGAATTCGAATCCCTGTCGCCTCCGTGAAAGGGAGGTGTCCTAGGCCACTAGACGATGGGGGCGTGGATTTCAGACCTTTTTAAATATAACAATAATCTTTCTGGGAGTCAAGGGTTTTGGCAAAAAATTTTTTAATCCCGCCCTTGCACAATAGGATAGTCTAATTGAAGATGTTATCGCCCAAAATCCATGGCTGCCGATCCCTATAAAAGCCGACTGTTCAACCTGATCAACCGTCGTTTGATCCGTCTGAAAGATAACCTCGGCCGCGTCTCCCGTCGCGGTCAAAATGCGATCGCTATTGCCCTGCAAATAGCCCTCTATCCCGTCTATTTGCTGGTACAATCGCTGCGGATGACGGCTAATCAATTGGGGAACAGTCTCCAGAAACAATTATCACCCCCCAGAAAAGATGGGACGGATGCGATCAAAGAATTTCTACAGAGCTTATCTGACCAAGAAACGCCATTTATTGGCATAGCAGCCGATCTAGAGGATCAAGCTTTAGTTTTCGTCACTAACGATCACCAGACTGTTAAAATCACCGATAATCAAACCCAAAGACAAATAGAAAAACAAATTAGGACGGCACTGGCTAACTACGCCCTGGCAAAACGGAGAATTAAGCGATTAAATCGGCAATATCCGCCTTTATTACCGAATTTTACCGACAAAAATCCTGTCTTACCCCCGATCCGTTGGTTTTGGAACCTACTACGCTGGGAACAACAGGGGCAAATAGCGATCGCCATAAATCTATTCCAGGAAACCCATCTCGTCAAAACCCCGACACCACCCTCCTTACCACTGCCTAATTTAAATTCTCAAGCGATTTTAGAAGTTATTGACGAAAAATTAGCAATTTTCGAGGCTAAATTTCTCGCTATCTCCCCCGCAATCCCCAGCAGTTTTAGCCACACCCCTAACCCCCCTTCCGATCTCGTTAACGAGTCCCCGACTCTCGAAAAAAATTCCTCCTATCTCTGGGGCCTTTATTGGTTAATTTATGCGGCGATCGAGCATTTCTGGGCAAAAGAGAAGAATAATTTAGAATATAGTGCTGATTCACCCGCTTTATCGGCAAAATATCCCTTAAGTTTTCCTAATTCTCTGCTGATCAGCTTCAAGCAACGTCTCCAGGATTGGCCAGAAAAACAAACCCAAGCGGATCCCTTCACGATCGGCAAACTCATCCAAGCGGCGATCGATCACTTCTTTTCCTCTCGCCAATCCCTGACATTTTCCGCCGTCAGCGAGCAACCTTGGCTAGAATCCGCCGATATCTTGGCTATTTCTCCCCAAGACTCCGAAAAACCGTGCCTTAACCCCGCTTATCCCCTTCCCCAGTCCCATAGCACAAAAAAAGCTTTTAGTCAAGAAAAACAAAATAAATCTTTACCAAAAATCCCCCCAGCCGCTGCCGAAATTACTCCGGGAGAATCCCCCCCCGCAACCCAATTAGATCCCCGCTACGCTAGGGAGATAATTCAACCAATTAACGAAGAATGGTTAGAAACCGAATCAACCCCCGTCGGCTACGTTAAACACCCCTTAGAACGGATTTTAGAGGGATTAGATGCGATTATTTTATGGGTGGAGGAATTAGTCATTAAAATCTGGCGTTGGTTGCGGTACAATCGACGCATTTCTAAATTACTCAAACGCAAACGCTAAATCGATCGGTTTTGGGTATAGCCGATCGAGTAGTCTTTCTGTTGTGAGAAAATTGAGACTATCTTGAGGGACTTACCTCTATCAATCTTAGGCATTTCAGCAGTTAAAGTCATGGCCATAATCTCAAATTACCGAAATTTATCGACAAAAATAAGCTAAACTAACGGCAAAGATAATATGTTTTGATTTTTTCCTTGGCATTACTTATGGACGGTATCTGTACCTTAGCCAACGATCGCGTTTACGATCAATTAGTCGCCCTACTCAATAGCATCGAGGTAAATGGGGGACAAGATCTTCCTGTTTGTGTCTATCCCTACGATGACAACACCGAACGTATCAAGGCGGAAATTGCTCAACGTCCTAATGTAGAGTTATTTGATAATCGAGACGTGATCGATCTGTGGGATAATTTCGCTAAATCTGCTTGGGAACCCCATCCTACGGCTAAAGAACGCTGGTTAAAGGCTGGTAGTAGAGGTTATCATCGTTTTGGGACCCATCGTCGTTATTGTGCCTTTGATGGGCCGTTCGATCGCTTTATCTACATGGATGGTGATACCCTATTGATGAGTCCCTTAGATCGGGTTTTTGCACAGTTAGATAATTATGATTGTGTGGTTTACGATTTTCAGCACAAAGATATCACCCACGTTTATGAAGTTACTTCCCCAAAATTATTAGAAATCTTTCCCCAAGAACGTCTTAACCAAGAAATTTTCTGTTCGGGTTTTTATGGCTCAAAAAAAGGTTTATTTGACGGGGAACGCCGTAATTGGCTATTAGAACGATTGCGAGCAGGGGAAGCGGAAATAGTTTATCCTATGGCAGTAGATCAACCTCTGTTAAACTATATGATGATGCGCTCAAATTTTTCTATATATAATCTAGCTCTTCAATTGCCTAAAGAAGAACGCACCGGCTGCTGTGTCACCTCTCCCCATTTTCAGGCTTTAGATAATAATATTCTTTATGATCGAGGCAACCGCTTGACATACCTTCACTACATTGGTTTACCTTCCTCTCTGTTCACTCGACTTTGTAGCGGTGAAAATCTCGATTTTCCCTATCGAGATATTTTCTTACACTATCGTTATCTCCACCAACCTAGTCAACGTCCTATATTTACAGGTAGTCCCAAACCCTATCAACCACCGACCCCTACCTTTTGGCAAAAAGTAACCAGAAAACTCGGTTTAGGAAAATAATCATTAAGATTGAGAAGATCAATGCCAGAGTTACTAGGGGTTTCACCGGTCTAGATCGTATCAGACTTATCTGAAATGACTATACATTTTCAAGGTCTAATCTTCTCCATAAGAAGAGTCCAGGCGAAAAAAAGCCAAAAAGTAGAGGAATGTATAGCGCGCCACTACATCTCAGAAAAAACCTCTTACAATAGAGACAAATCAGAGATCAATGGGGGTGAACGTCATGTTAGTGATTTTAACCGACGAACACATTCTCGATACGGGTTCTGTCTGTCAGGGCTGTCTTTTAGCCAACCAGCAGGGGCAACCCCGGTGGCAAGAGGGTAAACTAGGCTGTGGTCACTCCTTGGGCAAAGGAGGAAGCCAACAGCCCAATCTCTACGAGTGTCAGATGGGCTTTACAATTGCTAATATTGAAGGCTAATCAGACCTTTTAAATGATCAACTTAGAGTTGAGTTAGGGGGATTTTCTTGGGACTCGGAGGAGAGAATCAAGGCTATTACTAATCCCCAATTCAGCTTAGATACAATGACAATAATGGCTGAGGGTTTCGTAGCATTGATCGTAGGCTTTTTGGGCTTGGGTTAAAACAGCGTCGGAAATTTCTATATCTAATTTTCTGGCTTGTTTAATAATTTTACCCGCTTTGATATTCTCGGAAGAATCTCCTATACCGCGGCTGCCAGTGGTTTTTAAAACTCGATATTCTTCAGAAAATCCCGTTTTAGTATCGAGATGACTCTGTAAACCATTAAAGACCAATTGACTTTGGTTTAATACCTGATCGTGGGTGATAAATAAACTCTTTTCTTTGCTGTTAATTAATTGAGCATAACTTTCTAAGGTGGCTAAACGACCAGTATAATAGCCTAGAGCGTGCTGCTCGTTTTGATGGGGTTTAATATCTAGAATACTAGCTAAAGTGCGCTTCGGTTCTCGTAGTAAAAATATGGTCTTAACTGGATCAGATTGCAAAAAACTATGATCTAAAAACTTCTGATCGTGAAGAACTTTATCTAAAATATATTTATGATTCATGTTTAAATCTTTCAAACGCCAGTAGAGTTGAAACATTAAAGTTTTAAAATCCTGTTCACTCTCATAAACCAGATGAGTTTCGCCAAAACCGATAATTTCAGGATTAGAATTGAGGATATGGGTCAATAAAGACGAACCCGATCGCATATGGCTAAGAATAAATAAAACCTGATAGGGTTGGGGACGAAAGAGAATTTTATAGGGGTCTTTGGGTGTATCAATGCGTACCTGAAAATACTTATAAGTTAAACGATGGGTTAAACCCTGCCAAGATTGGGGTAAGCGATCGAGGGCTATAGTCATAGGTTAATAAGGAATTGTGTCAACTTGTCGCTAAGATTCCCCTATAATGTATCCCATTTAAGACCCAAACAAAAGTGAGGTTTATACAAAATGGGATTGCCAAGTTGTTCGCTCTGGTTTTTTACGGCGCGAACCGATGTCTGGTTTATGATGAACACTATTCCCCATCTAGTCAAAATGAGTCAGTTTCCCTTCGAGGAAAAGGTACTCGCTATTGACACGGCCCCTTTAAGCGGGGAAAAGGTTAATCGCCCCGGACTGGGTACAATGGAGGAATTAAGAGCCTGTGGTGAAAAATTAGTTAAAGATGGCATAATCGATCGCCTAGTGGATTTTAACTACGATCCGGGCTATCGTCAGCGTATCTATCAAAAGCATTTCGGCAGTCCCCTCCGTTCCACCCATAACTACAAAGGTTATCCGATTTTCGGCTCGATCTTCAAAATCGAGCAATGTCGCAGTGATTATATGGTTCATTATGACAGTGACATGATGCTCTACCAAGAACCGGATTACAGTTGGGTCCGCGAAGGGATCGAGTTAATGGAAACCCATCCAGAAATGATGTTTGTGCGTCCTTTGTCCGGTCCACCCCGGCCCGATGGTACGATTTATTCTCAGCATCCTTGCAGGAAAAATCCCGACGGATTCTATCAATTTAAATTTTTTGGTAGTCGTGCCTATCTACTTAATTGTCGTCGCTACGATCGCCTTTTACCGATCACCCCCCTCTGGCGCTCCTATAAAAATACCTTTCTCGATCATTTACCCGATGGTTTAAAAGCTTGGGGCAATATTTTGACCGGCAAAGGAAAACTCGACTCTTGGGAAATTATGGTTTCTCGCTCCCTAGAACAAACAAACTACTATCGCGCCACTCTCACCAATGCCAAGGGTTGGACTCTGCACCCCAACGAGCGCTCTCCTGCGTTTAGGCAAGCTTGGCCGACTATTATCAAGAAAATCGAAGCGGGTATTTACCCACCTGAACAAGCTGGTTACTATGACCTGATCTCGGAATTATGGTATTAAAAGAGCGTTATTTCTCTAGATTTGAGGTGAGGTGGTACTTAGAGATTGCTGGTGAAGCGATATTTTTGTTTGAATTAGAGAAGATAGGAGATGAAACAACCCAAAAGAAAACCCAACCACCGCGATAGGGAGATTGGGTTTTCTGGTTATCAATTGATTTTAAGGAGCTAAAGCGTTACCGCGCAGGAGAGAACCGATGGTTTTAGCAGTAATCTTCATCTGTACGAGAGGATTAGCGGGAACAACGGTTTTATAGAGATAACTGTCAAAAGTCATCTTCTGTACGTCCTTATCGGAACACATTTCCACAAAAGCTTCCCGGGTGGCATCGGTACGGTAGAAAACCCGTTGCAGGATATCTAACACCAGATAGGTCATACCGTATTTCTTATCCCAACGCTTCAGGTAGAGTTTTAACTCGTCCTCTGTGGGAATACGTTGGCCGCCGTTAGTGACTTCGACAATGGTTTCGGCACACATCCGCGCCGATTTAGCGGCGAAATAGATGCCTTCTCCCGAAGACTTAGTAACTGTTCCGGCGGCATCACCAACGAGGGCCACGCGACCGACTACACGACGAGGACGGGGATGTTCGGGGATGGGGTGAGCTTCCACGCGGATGATTTCGCCACCTTCCAGACGACGGGCCGCGCGAGCGCGAATACCGGCTTGTAGGTCTTTAATCATGGCTTTATTGACCTTCATTGTGCCAGTACCGACAGCGACGTGATCGTATTTGGGGAATACCCAAGCGTAGAAGTCGGGGGATACGTCTTTTCCTACATACATTTCGGCCAGGTCTTCGTAGTAGGCCATTTTATCTTGGGGGAGACGGATGCGTTCTTGGAAAGCGATCGCATAGTTGTAATCCCCAGCATCAATAGCTTTAGCAATGCGGGAATTAGCACCGTCCGCACCGATAACCACATCCACCTTCAGAGATTTCATTTCCCCTTGGGAATTGCCGTGGGAGTGATCGGCGTAGTGTAGGGTATAGGGATCGGTGCTATTGGTGGGAATGTCGAGACCGTAAACGGTTCCGTTGATTAAATGCGCTCCTAATTTATGGGCGCGTTCTCTCATAAAACCGTCGAGGACTTCCCGACGACACATTCCGATATATTCGTCTTGATTATCGAGATTAATATCGACTTCGACGTTAGAGGGGGAGATCATTTTCATTTTTCTCACCCGGCGATCGATAATTTCAGGAGGTAGGTCAAATTCGCTCACCATACAGAGAGGAATCGCTCCACCACAGGGTTTAGCATTATCTAATTTGCGTTCAAATAAATAGGTTTCAATGCCTGCTTTAGCTAATGTTTCTGCCGCCGAAGAACCGGCCGGCCCTGAACCCACAACAGCGACTCTTAACACTCAGGTTTTCTCCTACATACTTACGAGCGAGTACGCTTTGCAGTGTACCACAGGGGTTTAGCCGAAAGGAACGAGATGCTCCGATTCTGCCCGATCTTGCAACAGTGCTTAACATCCCCTGTTACAAAAGTTTATTTTATTGCCTGTAGATTTTTTTTGATCGATGTGTTGTATTGTGTTACACCGATAGAGAAAAAAAGTGCTAAACCCAACCTTGCAAGATTCCTAACCTCATATTCAAACGGTTTCTTCCTCATACCAAGGATTTGACCTGTTGTCTCGCCGTTCAACGATCGCTTTTTCAGGAGAGTTCGTTAATGCGAGCGATCCTCCCGAAATCACCTCGTCGAGATGTAAGGTTTTTGTTAACTTTTTGGTAAGTCTGTAGGATAAAAGTACGAGTATTAGTACAAAGTGTGGGGCAATTTATAATTATGTTGCCGTTTTTAGAGATGTCTGATATGAAAATTTGCCTGAAGTTTAGTTATTAAATGAAACAAAGCAAAACAATTAAACAAAAAATATAAATAATTAACCAAATTAAGCCTAAAATTGTCAGAAAAAACCATCCGATTCCCAAAATTATACCAATAATAATTAACCCAACTAAAATAGAAAGTTTGGACAGCAAAGCGACAAAACCATTCTGATTTGTCGCAAGTTCAAGCGGGATATTTTTGCCGGTAAGAATAAAGTGGGCGATTGAAGGATAATACTTCTCTTGAATTGCGGCTCCGTGATCTCCTGAAAAAAAACCAGTATAGCTGTTTTCTTGAGCGATGTTATCGATAAAGCCGTTATGCCCTGCCGAGCCAACATCATCTCCAAAAATTTCTAAAAATCTAGGAAAGATTCCTACCACCCAGTCTCTTGTAGCAACATCATTCCTAATATCTTGTACGCGTCCTTGCTGATTATATTCATGCCAAGGAAAATCTCGACGAACTACGCTGCCAGCAAAAACAACTCTATTCACTTTGAAGGTAGCATAATTTTTCAGAGCGTTCGCTAGAACATAGGTGCCATTGCTATGTCCTACAAAATTAAAATTATCATAAGCTCTGGGATTTTTAGCTAAAGCTTCGGTGTAATCATCCATGAACATCCGAACATTTTTTTGCCGCTCTCGATATATCAAGAATCTCCCCATTGGAAAGTAGCCATATCCGGGAGTTATCACCTTTACCTCTATATTCTTGGCTCTTTGTTCAATGACTTCCTTTAATTTAAATCGCCACAAAGCCGTTGTTTCACGAATTCCATGTTGTACAATTACAACAACATCACTAGACTTTTCTGGGGGAGAAATTTGAGTTTCTAAATCTTTTATTGGTGTTTGAATTGCCTCTCGAAACTTTGTTCGACGATAACTGCCGTATTGAGGATCATCTAGCTCGATGATCGATTTATGACCCGTATTTGGAACGGCAATATTTCGGAAGTTTTTGTCGCAGGCTAAATCATAATTGTCGCTTATATTAACTACATCATCATTCATTCCGATAAGCTGAATAATTGGAGGAAGATTAAATTGCTGATCGACAGCTAAACGAATCCACTGAATTCGAAGATTAGTAATGAGAGGAGAACCACGCATAAAACTCCGAATAAATCTTCCCTGACCGGTCTTTTCGCCTAAGAAAAACCCAAATCGGTAACTCCAGTATTTAAAAAAGTTCATTCGACTCGGTTTTTTAGAATAGCTAATACCTCTAGTAATACCAGCCAATGTAATAATTCTATCCACTTTTTTTGCCCATTCTTTTGTTTTATCAAATAATGGAACTGGAACATCGTCTTTGATTCCTAAAGCGTACAAATAAGCCTTACGAATAATTATAGCACCTGCGCTATGACCGATCAAAATTACTTTATTATATTGTTTTAAATTGAACTTATTTTCTATCTCATCTACTAAAAATAAAGCCTCCTGAATTCCCTCTTTATTAGATAAAAGTGAAGATGAATAATAAGGTCTAAAAATATCAGCATTAGGTAACAAATTTTGTATCTCTTTATCTAAACTATCTAAACTGCTAGGTGTATTTTTATACCCATGTAAGAGTACGACTAAGATGCTAGAATTTTCCCCTTCATTAAATATTGAAGTAGTGCGACTTGTTTTGTTATTTAATGGTAAAAAACTTATAAGATTGAAAAAAAACATTTATTTATCTCCGAAGATTCAACAATGGAATGCACATCTGGTGGTCTTCCAATCGGGATGCTCATCAAACCAGGAAGAGGCTAAAGACGAGCTATTCACAGTTTAGTCCATAAGAACGCCTCAAACTAAGTAGATGGGTGGAATTAAATATAAGATGAACGTAGGTTGGGTTGAGGCATGAAACCCAACGTCTGCACGGGTTACGCTACTGCTAACCCATACTACAAACAATTGCGCCTCCCTGATTGTAACAAACTCTGGATTCCAGGGTAAGCGCATATTAACAATTCTTGACAAAATGAACTTTGTGTGAGTTGCTTACCCAGAGGACGATTCAGGCATATTTGAGGAGAATTCGCTATCTCAATTGTTAAGCAAAAATCGACCAAATGTGAAGATTTCGTAACTATTCTGTAAGGATTCCTGGGGGCGGCGGCTTTTTTTATACCAATCCTTTCAGGTATTTACCCCCTCTCCCAAACTGGGAAAAGGGGATATTTTCTAGGATTGTTAACCTCTTGCTTTTAACCAATCGCTAATAGCGGGGGGTAAATCCCGTTGCACTTTGCCACTGACATACATTCCGATATGTCCGACCGGAAAAGCACAAGCGGTATAGTCAGAAGTACCGATATAATTCCCTAAAGCGAGGGAAGAAGCGGGAGGTACAAGGTGATCTTTATCCGCATAAAGATTGAGAATTGGCATGGTCAGATTGTGTAAATCTACCCGTTTATCTCCTAACATCACTTCCCCTTTAATCAGTTTATTTTGCTGATAGAAATCCTTGAGAAACTGTCGATAGGATTCTCCCGCTTGGTCGGGACTATCAAAAATCCATTTTTCCATACGCAGAAAATTAACTAATTTTGATTCGTCTTCCATGATGTCAGGAAAATCAAGGTATTTCTGATAACCTAACTGCAAAGGTTTCAATTCTAGAAACTCTAAGTTGAGAAAATCTCCCGGAATATTGCCCATAGCATCTACCATTAAATCGATGTCTAATGCTTCGGAGCCTAAGGAACATCCCCCGCGCATATTTAAGAGGGTCTCGGTTTGATAAAAGTCCACCGGTGTCACCATTGTCACCAGATTTTTTATCTTATCGGGATAGAGGGAACTATAGCATAAACTAAAGGTTCCTCCCTGACAGATTCCTAACAGATTAATCTTGTCGAGATGGTGACTTTGACGAATAAAATCGACGCAATTATCGACATAATCATTGATATAATCATCAAGGGTTAACCAGCGATCGCTTCTCGTGGGATATCCCCAATCAATTAAGTAGATATCTAAGCCTAATTTCAGCAGATTTGCCACTAAAGAACGCCCCTCCTGTAAATCTACCATGTAGGGACGATTGACCAGAGCATAAACCATCAGCAAGGGAATCTCGAAGGGTTTTTCGACCACGGGTTTAAAGTGATAGAGAATGATTTTATCTTCCCGATAAACTGCTTCTTTTTCCGAGACTCCACACTGAATATCTTCTTCTTTAACTCGTTTGAGATTGTCTAAACCTTTGAGATTTTTCTGAGTTAATTCTAGATAATCTTGGGTAAAGTCTTCCAGTTTCACTTGCGTCAAAAATGGCCACATAATTTAATTCTCCTAGAGAAGTGGGGATTTTTCAGTGAGCAGTGAACAGTAAACAGTAATCAGTGAAAAGAAAGTTCCGAAGTTTTCACCTAACACTATATACTTAAAACTGCAATCCGATAACTGATAACTGATAGCTTACCTGATTGTCAAGTACAATTAACTAATTGTTACTTTCTACTGCTTTTTTTCTCCTAAAGTTTTTTTGAGACTTTTTACCTCTTTGCGTAATTCATAGATAGTCCGATGAATTTCATCGACTTCGCTGCGGGTAGGCAGATTCATTGATCGCAGGTAAATTTCCATTAAATCCTGCTGTTTGAGGCGATAATCATTGAGGGAATTAATAAATTTTCCCCGTACTTTTAGGTTTTCTGGTTGACAAAAAGCCTTTTCAAAAATATCATCGGCGACTACACTCCACACATCTTGAAATTCTCGCCAATTCTTGACAGGTTGACCTTTTTGTGCTAGGAAAACTAATTTTTTAGTTAAAGCTTCAAAGGATTTAACTTGAATATCAGCCAGCACAATTTGATAGTTAATACTAGCTTGATAAAGAACCCGCCAAGTTTCAAAACTATCGAGTAATTTGCGGTTAAATTCTCGCGGCAATCCCAATAAAGGCATCTGTAACCATTGGCCAAAAGTTTCATCATAAAACTTGTGCCAGTAGATATTATTCAGTTCGATCAAAGAAGAACTATTACCTAACCAAGCTTTGGTTATTGTGTCATTTGACAGGACGAAAGGATCGAACCATAAATGATTGAGACTTTGCAATTGTTGTAGGTAAATTGTCCATAGTTGACTGACATCTTGACTACTTTTGGAAGTGGTGGCAGTAAAACTATTCAGTTGACCGCGCATCTGTTGGGTATAATTATTTAAAATTGTTTGCCAGTCTTCTCCTGTTTGCATTTTCGGGAAGATACTTTCCCAAGCTTCCACCGATAATTTTAGGAATTTGATCAATAAATCCCGATTATCAAAATAGCGCTGGGTTGCCTCTTGCAATTCTGGTTTAATATTGCCCATGGCAGGGGGTATTGCCCCCATCATATCAAACCAACTTGACCACATTTTTGTCCCGGTTTCTGTCCAAAGATTGACGTAATCGGCGGCCATCTCACTCCAAGCTTGTGTCGGTTTATCCATTATTTTTGCCCTTTTCCTTTAACGCTGATTTCGGTAGTTTAATAACCCATCCTACACCTGATAACTGATAACTGATAAGTCATATTTTTCCAGACTTGGCAATTTTTGCTAGTAATCTTAACGCTTCATTGACTGAGGCTGAATCTTGAAAAGTTTCCGCCACATCGGGATCGAGAATGATCACATTACTAGCCTGTCGATAAGCTTCATAATATTTGCCACGAATACCACTGGAAAAGTCATATTCAGTCCGCATCTCGTCATTAACCGTTTCTTCAGACTCCTGATTCATAATTTTTTCTCTCCTGTTTACTAGCTAAACGGGCGCTAATTAAGCGAATTTCATTTTCTCTTTCTGTATGGGATTTGACTAACAGCTTTTGTAATTTTGACTGTCCTATCGTCAGAAAACGAAACTCACCCACTGAATCAAGCAACTTAGCAGGGACAATAACAAACACATTTTCCATCTTTGAATTAGATAACTGATAACTTACCCACTGATAACTTACCCACTGATAACTGATAACTGATAACTGATAACTGATAACTGATAACTGATTAGGTGTGATGGGCCCCATTAACTCTGAGGACTTCTCCAGAGACATAACTGCTGGCAATAGGAGAGAGTAAATAGGCAGTTGCCCAGGCGATATCTGCGGGTTCACCGAAGCGACGACAGGGAATTTCGGCGGTGATTTTATCGCGAACTTTCTCGGGAATCGCTAAAGTCATTTCCGTGTTAATAAACCCCGGCGCAATCGCATTGGCGCGAATATTATAACGGGCAGCTTCTCGCGCTAAGGATTTGACTAAACCGATAACTGCCGCTTTTGTGGCCGCGTAGTTAGTTTGGCCGGCATTACCGCGATCACCGGAAATAGAACTAATACAAACGATCGATCCCGCTTGTCGTTCATACATTCCCTCAATAAACGGCTTAATCGTGTGATTAACCCCTTTTAGGTTGACATTAATCACTAAATCCCAATCTAGCGGCGTTAATTTAGGGAAAAAGTTATCTCTGGTAATCCCCGCGTTAGCGACGATGCCATACACTGGCCCCAATTCCGCTTCAATTTGTTGAGCTGCCGCTTCCATCGATTCCAACTTAGTCACGTCGGCAACGATGCCTAACCCCTGGGGATTATCGGTGGCTAAATCCGTGTAAGCCACCTTGGCCCCCAAATCTATCAAAAGAGAGACAATAGCCGCCCCAATGCCTCGATTTCCGCCGGTAACGACGATAACTTTCTCCTCTAGTCCCAGAGATACCATAGCTTTTTCCTCCTAAACTCTTTCAATTGCGATCGCTGTTCCGCCACCGGTCCCATGACAGATGGCCCCCATACCGAGGGTTTTATCCTGTACTTTCAACGCATTAATTAACGTCACCAGAATCCGCGCGCCGGAAGCGCCGATAGGATGACCCAATGCGATCGCACCACCGTGAACGTTTTGTTTTTCCCTCGCTAACCCCAGATCCATCTCAAAAAGCAGATTATTTAAGGCAAAAGCTTCGTTATTTTCCACTAAATCGAAATCTTCGATCGTTTTATCTAGGGATGCCAGTAATTTTTTCACCGCTAGGACGGAGAATTCTGGGAAGCGCTCGGTTTTTCCAGCACCCACAGCACCGCCAAGGATTTTGGCAATTGGTTTTAAACCGTACTGATCCACAGCTTTTTGACTGGCTAAAAGGATAGCGGCGGCCCCATCGGAAATCTGACTACTATTCCCCGCGGTTAAAACTCCCGACGGATTAAAAGCCGTCCGCAGTTTTCCTAACCCTTCTGGGGTACTATCGGGACGAATACCCTCATCTTGAGCAAGAATTGTGGAACCTTTCTTAGATTTAAGCTCGATCGGCACGATTTCACCCTTAAACCAGCCTTTTTCTGTGGCTGTGGCCGCTCTTTGGTGGGATAAGGCGGCAATTTCGTCTAATGCTTGCCGAGAAACCCCGCGATCGAGACAGAGGCGATCCACTTGGGAACCCATGACCTCAGCCGTGGTAGCATCGGTTAAGCCATCGTGGAGTAATAAATCCGTTAATTGTTCTGGCGCACCCATGAGGAATTTATAACCCCACCGGGCCCGATGGGAGAGAAAAAAGCCGGTTTGGGACATGGATTCGATGCCACCAGCGAGGACGAGATCCGCTTCGCCTGCGCGAATTGAGGTGGCAGCGTTACTAACGGCAATCATTCCCGAAGAACAAACCATATCCACCCGATATCCGTCCACGCTTACGGGAATTCCCGCTTTAATCGCCGCTTGCCGGGGAATTAACTGACCATGACCCGCTCCCAAAACATTGCCGAAAATGTACAAATCTAGGGCTTCTGGGGGCAAATTAGCGATTTCTAGGGCGGATTTCATCACTGTTGCCCCTAAATCGGCTGGGGATAATCCCATCAATCCCCCACCAAAACGACCAATTGGAGTCCGGACTGCGGCCACGATATAAACTTCTTGCATAGACTTCTCTCTATTGGGAAGCGAAGATATTAGATAGAATTTGCTTAAGAATATCGAGTCCGAAAAAAGCAAAATCCCAATTTACTGTCATTGGTTAAAAGTTTATGGCCTCGATGCCTTGAGTTTTTGTCTATCTACCCTCGATTTTGCAACAGAATTTCTGGGTAAGAAGATATATTCATTAGAATTTAACTTTTCTGGCAGCAATCCCGTTTTTTTATGGATTTAGTCAAGCGCTTAGTTTTTATCGGTGGGGGTCATAGTCATGCGATCGCCCTTCGTCTTTGGGGACAATCACCCCTAAAAAACGTTCAATTAACTTTAATTAGCGATGTCACCCATACCCCCTATTCGGGAATGTTACCCGGTCACATCGCCGGTTTTTATGATTTTGCTGAGACTCATATCGATTTACCTTCTCTAGCTAGGTATTCTCAAGCGCAATTCTGTTTAGACAAGGCTAATTTCATAGATACGGAAAAATGTCAAGTAATTTGTAATAATTCTTCACCGATTCCCTTTGATTATCTCTCGATCGATATCGGCAGTATCCCGGCAGTAGATAATGTTATCGGTGCTAAAGAGTACGCTATTCCCGCCAAACCAGTGCCGATTTTTCGGGAAGGATGGCAAGAAATTCTCAAAAAAGCGGTTAGTAACCCTAATAATCCTCTCAATATCGTCATTGTGGGCGGTGGCGCGGGCGGGGTAGAATTAGCTTTAAATATGCAGTCCCGTTTGTCCAAAATTCTCAACTCTAGCAGTAATTTGAATTTATCTCTAATTCATCGAGGAAAAAAACTACTACCAGCCCATAATAATTGGGTCGGTCAACGTTTAGAGAAGATTTTTAAACACAGGGGAATTAGATTATATTTATCAACGGATGTGACGGCAGTGCAAGCAGATCAGATTATCTGTTCATCGGGGTTAATTTTGCCCGTAGATTATACAATTTGGGTAACGACTGCCTCGGCCCCTAGTTGGATTAAAGAGTCGGGATTACTGACAGATGAAAAAGGGTTTATTTTAGTGAATAATTATCTGCAATCTCTGTCTCATCCCCATATTTTTGCCGTGGGAGATATTGCCACGATTCCAGATTATCCCCGTCCGAAAGCGGGAGTTTTTGCCGTCCGACAAGGAAAACCTTTATACGATAATTTACAAAAAATTCTGCAAAATCGGCCCTTAAAACCCTATTTTCCCCAGAAAAATTATCTGAGTTTAATCGGTACAGGAGACCAAAAAGCGATCGCATCTTGGGGCGGTTTCGCATGGCAATCACCGTTATTATGGTTATGGAAAGATCGGATCGATCGAGCTTTTATGAGACAATTTGAAGCTTCGATTCGAGCATCCATCTTTACCAGAAGAATGCTTAGATAATCTGTGTCTAATAAATATCTCATATAGTCATTTCAGATAATTCTGATACAGTCTAGACCGACAAAACCCTTAGGAACTCTGGGATTAATATTCTCAATCTTAATTGAAATGACTATAATTCTAATTGTAGTTGAGCGTCGAGACTTGCTACTCAAATTTCTTAAAAAGGTGCGTTGTCAAATTGAAAGATGATCCGAATCAGCACCGGAACTGAAATTACTTTGATAGCAAGGATTGCATTGCATCTTTCATATTCTGATCTGACAACGCCTAAAAAGGTGCGTTACATTCCCTTAACGCACCCTACAAGATCTAAAGTAAAGTTAGAGAACGAATAAGCATAGGTTTGGTTTCCTTGCGTCAACCCAACCTACAGGGTTTATTTAAGGACAATGTTTGGACTTATCTAATTTATTAATAGCGTTATTTACCCGCATTTTAAATGTTGGATCATTGTAATTTTTTGATGTTTTTAAATTGCAAACCTTTCCATATTCGGATGAATTCCAATCATTAATCTTCGCTAAGGTGTAAGCAATATACAAGTTTTTAAGATATGCGTTCTCTTCCTTGTCACCAACTATGCCGACGATCAAACCCTTCACCACTAGTGGGTTTGCTTCTGGAGCCTTATTGGCTAACTCACTTAAAGTCAAACTTGCATTTTTTCGCTCAGACGTAGTAAATTTTTTAATCAAGTCTTCTATTTGGATTGTTACTTTATCAGATTTAAGCTCTGATATACTCGTCGCTTGTTCTTGTGCTTGTTGTTTGTCTTCAGGAGATGGTGGCTGATTTGAATTGGGTTGTTGTTCTGCAAGTTGCCATAAGATGGATTGACATTTTGTTGCATTGACATTAGCAGCTAGTCGGTTAAAGATAGGACCCAAATCTTCACTGCCATGATAAACAGCATCCGTGATACGTGCGAAATTTTCGCATTCGCTTGGGTTTGTAGAGTAGATTACAGTTCTGTTGGTTAAAAATATTCCATAAATATCCTTTAGTCTATTTTTGTGCGCTTGTTCTTTCAGATACTGAATCTCTGCATCTTTTTGAGCAATCTCTTGTTGTTTGTCACGAGCTACTAACACCAGACCAATTAAAGGGATTAATGCACCTGCAACAAAAGTTAAAAAAGGTTTTGACCAATGATTATCCTCTTTAAGTTTTTCATATTCTAATATTATCTTGGCTTGTTCAGGATTGCCTACAGACAATTCTCTCAGATCTTCAAGTGATACACCTGCATGAGGTAACGCATTCTGATTGTTCCGATTTTGAAACCGTGCTTGCAAATTTTGAAGCCATGCTTGTAGGATTGTCATCTGCTTGTCCTCGTTTGAACGAATTAATATTGCTTGGCTTTACGCCGCTGTAACCAGCGTTTGAACGAAGTAGCACTTTCTGTAGATTGTTTGCCAAGCAACAATCCTTCAATACCGATATCCTCATCGAGTTCTGGCCAATACATACCATAACCTCCACCGCTAATTTGAACATTAACACGCTCAGCCGGACTGCCATGAGCCAGACGCGGATACCAACCAATCGGGACAGCAATGGTACGACCGTCTTCGAGGTCAACAGACAGGGTATCATCTGTCACCGTGACACTAACTATTTTAGGCAGGGCCAGTGTCACCACCGCAGAAATCATCCCATTCATGTCTCAATACCTCCAGATGTTCACGGATTATACGCTCAATGTCACGCAACTCTCTGCGATTATAACCGTGATTTGTTGCCAGTGTGACATCGGGATCTAGCCAGAATTTGGCGCTTCGGTTCTCTCGATCTGCGTGTATATGTCGTGGTTCATGGCAATCATAGGAATAAAAGTAGAAGCGGTAAGGACCAGTCCGTAAGGCCGTCGGCATAGGTACAGATTGCCTCCAATCTTGACTTTATCTATTAGACATCTCCAAAAATTATAATCCAGTCACAGCTTGCTTTTAGTTTGTGTACTCACTAAATAGTTCGATAGCTGAAATGTATATCTATCGTTGCTAATTCAATTTCACTGAAAAAATATGAGGCAATTAAAATAATTTCTATTCGGGTAGATTCCTTAACTAGAAAGACTTTTGCTCTTGAGATAATATTAGGTCGAGGTCTATTCTTGACCAAAGATCAAACATAATTAGGGTTTGCTGAATAAATCTAAAAACCTTGTCGGATAACACTTTTGGACTTTTTTGACATCAAAAAGTGCCTGACCTTGGAGTGATCGGGGGGAAAATTCAGGCACTTTTTCCCTGAAAAATAGGTAATTGACCACCTGAAAATCGGTAAAACCCTACACCCTACACCCTACACCCTACACCCCGCCCCCAGGAAAAACTTTTTGCCGCAAACCCTAATTAAGTCTTCATCAGTTATGTAATAATCTGTGCTGACTTCCTGAAACTGTCTGACGGGCTTTTTTACTTTATAGGTTGGACTAATATATTCTTCGTAAGAATCAAAAATATTAATTGTGTTTCTGATTACTTTTTGCAGGGTATAATTAAAGGGTTTAAATATCTCTTGTATATCATTTTCATTAGTTTTTTGAGAATCATCTTTAAAAATTAAAATTGATAGATTAAACATTTGACTAGCATAGTCAGCTATTTTTCTTAAAAAATCACCATCTAATTGTTGTGCCTCATCAATATAGCGTTTCTGATTCACAAGAGGTACATTCCCGATCCTGAACAGTTTAATCAGCAAAGGTTTAAGTGTGCCGCACAGATGCGAGAACCGCTATAATAATTCTGACTTCTTCTAAATTTTCTTTATTTTCTAAAACTTTTTGTACTAAACTAAGTTCTTGAAGCGTAAATATCTTTAAAAGATCATTATTAATTTCAACATTAAGCGAAATTTCCTTAGAAATATCATATTTTGAATCCTGAGAATTAGTAATGAATAAAACCAATTTATAGCGTTTCTCACACCTGTGTGGCACACTCAAACCTTTGCTGATGAAGCTTTTCACCATCGACAATGTACCTCTTGCGAACAGGAAACGCTATATAAAGTTGAATATCTGAAATAGCTTGTGAGATTGCGAGTTGAGTTTTTCCTGTTCCCGCAGGTCCATCAATAAGGATTGGAGTTTTAACTTTATAAAAACCATCTAAAATTTCTTGTTGCTCTTTAGTCAGCTTAATTATAGTTTGTTCCTCATCTTCTAGTTCTGCACTTAGGGATTTTCTAAATTCTGAATTAGGGGTAATTAAAGTTTTAATTTCTTCTACTATCTTTTTGCCAAGAGGTTGATGACTATTATTACTATAATGACTATATATTTCGTTGATTTTCTCACCTAGATTTTTCAGATCATCTCTAAATAAAGTAACGTCTCTTTTCATAAAGGTAGCTAAATTTCCCTCTAAAATATCAATATAAGGAAAACAAATTGCCTATCCACAAGGTATCCAAAGATTTTTCAAACTAGGTAGTTCACGTTTTAGTAATAACGGCAAATTCTTTGAGTTAGCTAATTGTTTTTTGTAGGGATTTTGATAAGAAATATTATCTCCCGATTTCCACTTATCATGTTCCCCGTCGTAAGAAAATCGAGTTCCTCCCTTGACTTCAATAATCAATAGACCTTTCTGGGGATGAACTAACAAGAAATCCGTTTCTCTTTCAGTTCTAGCTCCATCTTTATTCTTAAAAATCCAGTATCTGTCTTGAAAAATGTAAAAATCATCGTCAAGTTGAGATAGTAAATGATATACTTCTGATTCTCCCCGTAAATCAGGATTAGAAGGCGCATCTGGGGGAAACATTTTAGCCATAATTGATATTACCCATAATTAAAAACGAGCGATCACACAGTGTGCCTTCGGCAACGTAACTCTCTAAACCCTAACTTACCCAAAAATGCCTCATACTTATTTTGACTTCCAATAAAATAAGGAAGTAAAGCGATAAATCAACAAAATGCTATGGTCATCAATCTCAATATCCCGCCCTCCCAACCATCAGCTAATCTAAAGGTAAAAATACTGATAGAAACCCTTAAAAATGGTCAATATGTTGTATCTATCGCTGAATTGCCTCATTTTCGAGTCCAAGCACCCACCAAAGAAGAAGCCATTTCCCAACTACAAACAACCTTTATCGAACAAATTAGCCAAATTGAAACGATATCATGGACAACACCCCTAGATAACCCCTCACCCAATTGGCGAGAATTTGCAGGTATCTTTGAAAATGACGCAGATTTTCAAGAAATCATGGATACACTTCAAGCAGAACGTACTTTAGATGATGACAGTGAAGTAGATCCCTCATATTATCTGTAGAGGATAAAGATTTGTGTCTCAATATATTCTCGATACTGACCATATTTCCCTAATTCTTCGCAATCATCCCCAAGTTATTGCTAATGCGTCCCGTCATTCCATTTCCGTTACAATCATTACTGTTCAGGAACTTTTCAGTGGAAGGAACCACAGAGACACAGAGGACACAAAGATCGATCTCTACTATATAAGTTAAACTTAAGTAGGGAGGCACAATTATTTGTAGGATGGGTTAGCGGTAGCGTAACCCATGCGGGCGTTGGGTTTCATGCTTCAACCCAACCTACGTTTATCTTATATTTAATTCCACCCACCCACTTATTGCACAAAGTCGAGAAGAGCCCTTTTTAAGTTTCTTCTCTTTTTGTTAATGAAAGATGTGACCAATGGATGCCCTAAAAGGGGCGAGGTTTTAAACCCAAAATTCTGATAAAGTAAAAATCGTTCCGATACCTTGACTGGTTAAGGGAGAGAACGTCAATAGCTTGTTAAATAGTACATATAAACCAATGCCACGTCTTCGCTCGATTATTTCCCTAGTTTTAGTCCTAGTTACTACCCTGCTGGTTAGCTGCAGTGGTCCGCAAGCAACTATCCCCAGCGTTTACAGTCCCCAAAAAATCGAACAGTTACAGGTTTACATCCAACCCATAGAAGGATTTCGCCAAAAAATGAGCGTTTTGCAAGACCTCATCGCTGACAAAAATTGGGTAGATACTCGCACCTATATCCACGGTCCCTTGGGGCAATTGCGTCAGGAAATGGTAGGATTATCCCGTAATTTACTGCCCAAAGACCAAGAAAAAGCCAAGCAGTTAGCGAAAAATCTTTTCGTTCACTTTGAACGTATCGATGCGGCAGCCAAAGAAAAAGATGCTAGTCTTGCCGCTACTCAATTCCAAGAAGCATTAAAAGACTTCGATGCTTTCTTAAATATTGTTCCCAGTTAGTTTGTATCGGGAGACAGAATCGGTTATCAGTTATCAGCTTTTTTAAAAAATATCGGGCTTTTTGCCTAGAGATTGTTGTCAGAGAGAAGCACACAAAAACTTTTTTCTTATGGGTATTGAGTTTAAAAATCAAGATAGAAAAAAATAGTGAACCTTACCTTTTCCCAACCAACTGCTTTTTATTAACCATTGGCAGGATCACTTAGTTTAGCAGTTATCTTAATAGTGAGGTACGAAGTCTCTGGTTTTAGGGAACAAGCAAGAGGGAGCGCCGGAGTTGGGGAAGTGGGGAAAAGGGAGCAGGGGAGGGGGGAGAAAAAAGCTGATGACGGCTGAGAGCGGGGGGAATCATGGCCATTTACAATTGCTTAATAATTGTTGCCACTGCCGTGATAATATGTCTTGTGGCTCACCTGAGCGTCATAGCTCGGAAAGCAATCTAGATATTGAGATTAGTCTATCGCTGATTTAGGTGTACCTTGTCTGATCCATCGATCGAATCTCCCCCAACCCCAGAAACCAACCCGCCGTCAGATCCGATGCGGGAATACTATCAACTACAAAACACCTTATTGATCACCACCCTGATCTTAAGCGGTCTGATCTTTATTCCCGTGTGGTGGTTTTATTCCCTCAATACCGCCCTTAATTACCTATTAGGGGCAATGGTGGGAGTTGTTTACCTAAAACTCCTGGCCGGGGAAGTGGAAAAATTGGGGGTAACGAAAAATCGGGTGGGCAAAAAAGGATTAGCCCTATTCGCTGGATTAATCATCATCGCCAGTCGTTGGCAAGAACTGCACATAGTGCCAGTTTTTTTGGGTTTTTTGACCTATAAAGGGGCGATCATCGTCTATACTCTGCAAACCATCTTCAAGTTGGAGCAGAAAGCCGATTCCTAAACCCTTTGACCGTTAAAATAACCCTGATTTGCGAACCCGAATCTCTCCAAGGTGGAAATGTTAGACAGTTTAAGTGTGCTTAATTTTTATAGCCTCGCTTCCCTGGAAGTGGGACAACACTGGTACTGGCACATCGGCGGACTAAAAATTCACGGGCAAGTGATCGCGGTCTCCTGGATCGTCTTCGCTATCTTAATCATCGCCTCGATCGCCGCTACCCGCAAGATACAGAAAGTTCCTAGCGGTATTCAAAACCTGATGGAGTACGTTCTGGAATTTCTGCGCGATTTAGCCAAAAACCAGCTAGGAGAAAAGGAATATCGACCCTGGTTGCCCTTCATCGGCACCCTATTTTTATTTATTTTCGTTTCTAACTGGTTAGGGGCATTGATTCCTTGGAAGTTAATCGAACTGCCCGAAGGAGAATTAGCCGCCCCCACTAACGACATCAATACCACGGTGGCGTTAGCCCTACTGACTTCCCTCGCTTACTTCTACGCGGGCATCAGTAAAAAAGGACTCGGTTACTTTGCTCACTACCTAGAGCCGATTCCCGTGCTATTACCGATCAAAATTTTAGAAGACTTTACCAAACCCCTCTCCCTCAGCTTCCGTCTTTTCGGAAACATCCTCGCGGACGAGTTGGTAGTGGCCGTATTAGTCTTCCTTGTCCCCCTAGTCGTACCCCTACCCCTGATGGCTCTCGGTTTATTTACCAGCGCTATTCAGGCCCTTGTCTTCGCCACCCTTGCCGGGGCCTATATCCATGAGGCCCTGGAATCGGAACACGAAGAAGAACACGCTTAAAAGCGAGGGACAAAAAAAGAAAAATTTCTTAGGGAAAAGTGTCCAAATAATAGGATAATAACTAAGAAATTATTGGTCGAATTCAGGATGAGCAACTGAATTCCCAGATCGTTCTTTCCCAAAAACTCTTTCGGGAGTTTTGAGCAGAAAACCAGCCATTTTTTACGGCTGAGAACGCGCTCTGTAAACAACAGATTGAAATTGATTAGTAAATAGAGGAAAAAATCACCATGAACCCCACAGTAGCTGCCGCTTCCGTTATCGCCGCCGCCCTCGCCGTTGGTTTAGCCGCTATCGGCCCCGGCGTTGGTCAAGGTACCGCTTCTGGAGAAGCTGTTTCCGGTATCGCCCGTCAACCCGAAGCTGAAGGAAGAATTCGTGGTACCCTTCTCCTCAGCTTGGCATTCATGGAATCCTTAACCATCTACGGCTTGGTTATCGCTCTCGTTTTACTGTTCGCTAACCCCTTCGCTTAATTAAAAAAGCAGTGGGCTATCAGCCCCCAGTCCGCAGCTTGGCGGGAGAGTTTTCAAAACTCTAAAAAAACGCCAAAGGAGCCAACTAAAAAGTCTGGTTTTTGGGACGGAAGGCTGATAGCTAGTTAAGGGAATTTTGCTGATCCCCCCTGACTGTTTATTGTTAAAGCAGGGGGATCGTCTTCCTTTTTTGAACCTGCCTATAGCTTCTATTTATCAGGAATAAATCAATGTTTGATTTCGATGCCACCCTGCCAGTGATGGCACTACAATTTATTCTTTTGGCAGTGATCCTGAACGCCGTTTTTTATAAACCCCTCAGTAAAGTTTTAGATGAACGGGCGGAGTATATTCGGCAAACAGAAAGCGGAGCCAAAGAACAACTAGCCAAAACCGAAGCACTGGTACAAGAGTACGAATTGCAATTAAGTTCGGCTCGTAAACAATCCCAAGAGATTATCGCCCAAGCGCAAGCCGAGGCCCAAAAACTAGCCAGCGAACGAGTTGCCGCAGCCCAAAAAGAAGCGATCGCTCGTAAAGAAGCCGTCGCCGCCGAAATTGCCCAACAGAAAGAAGAAGCCTTTCGTTCTCTAGAAGGACAAGTAGCCTCTCTTTCCCGTCAAATTCTCGAAAAACTCCTCGGCCCCGAACTCGTTCGCTAAACCCCAGCCCTTGGTTAATAACAGTGATCAGTGAAAAGATAGAAGTCAGTCGTCAGGAGTTAGAAGACTGGAAACTTACCTCTGATAACTGATAACTGCATAACCTACTCCCCGCCCTCAATAATCATGATCATCGACACAGTTTTATTATTAGCCACGGAGGCGAAGGAAGCGGCAGCAGAGGGATTCGGCATCAACCCCGATATCCTAGGAACGAACCTATTTAACCTCTCGATTCTGCTCGGTTTAGTCATCTTCTACGGCCGCAAAGTTCTCGGACAAATCCTCGGAGAACGTCAGTCGAAGATTGCTGAAGCTTTGGCCGAAGCTGAAAACCGGAAAAATATTGCCGCTACCGCCCTCGCCGAAGAACAGAAAAAACTCGCCCTGGCAAAACAAGAGGCGGAAAAAATTATCGATAACTCTCGATCTAGAGCTAAAGCTGTCACCGCCGACATCGCCGCCCAAGCCGAACTCGATATTCAAAGAATGCGCGAAAGTGCCGCTAAAGATCTCTCGGCGGAACAGGATCGCGTTTTAGTAGAATTACGCCAAAGAATTACCGCTTTAGCCTTAGCTAATGTGGAATCCCAATTAAGCACCGGCCTGGAAGAATCGGTACAACAAACCCTAATTGATCGCAGTTTGGCCAACCTAGGAGGTAAATAGATGCAGGGAAGTTTAATCAGTTCAGAAATCGCCGAACCCTACGCCCAAGCATTACTTTCCGTCGCCCAAAGCAGCGGACAATTAGAAGCGATCGGCGGCGAAATTAAATCCCTCTTGGAATTGCTAGAAAATGCTCCCGATCTAAGAGCTTTTATCGGCAATCCCGTCATCAAAGAAGAAGCTAAAAAAGCCGTTCTTTCCCAAGTAATGGGGAGCAGTGCCAATCCCTATTTAACTAACTTCATGATGTTATTAGTCGATAAACGTCGGATTCAATTTTTAGAACCCGTTTGTCAACAATATCTCACCCTGGCTAGAGTGCTGACTAACACCGTTTTAGCGGAAGTTTCCTCGGCCACCGAATTGAACGATAGCCAAAAACAAATCGTCATCGACAAAGTGAAAACCCTGACCGGGGCAAATGTGGTCGAACTGAAAACCAAAGTTGATGGCAGCCTCATCGGTGGTGTGGTGATCAAAGTCGGTTCTCAGGTCTTTGATGCCAGCATTCGCGGTCAACTACAACGCCTCAGCCTCTCCCTGCGCTAAGGTCATCTAATCTCCCTTTTTTGCCGTTTTTTCACCTCCTAATTTTTTACTTTTTCCCAGATTAAACTATGGTAGCTATCAGACCCGACGAAATTAGCACGATTATTCGTCAACAGATCGAATCCTATAACCAAGAAGTACAGGTCTCCAACGTGGGAACCGTCCTGCAAGTGGGTGACGGTACTGCCCGCATCTACGGCCTACAACAAGCCATGTCGGGAGAACTATTAGAATTTGAAGATGGAACCGTCGGCATCGCCCTTAACCTCGAAGAAGATAACGTCGGTGCAGTGTTAATGGGTGACGGTTTCGGGATTAAAGAAGGCGGTACGGTGAAAGCTACCGGTAAAATCGCTCAGGTTCCCGTGGGTGAAGCCTTAGTCGGCCGCGTGGTTGATGCTCTCGGTCGTCCCATCGACGGTAAAGGGGACATCATCACCAGCGAAACCCGTCTGGTGGAATCCCCCGCCCCCGGTATTGTCGCTCGCAAATCCGTCTGTGAACCGATGCAAACCGGCATTACCGCTATCGATGCCATGATTCCCGTCGGTCGTGGTCAACGGGAGTTAATTATCGGTGACAGAAAAACTGGCAAAACAGCGATCGCCATTGACACAATCATTAACCAGAAAAGCGAAGACGTGATCTGTGTCTATGTCGCCATCGGTCAAAAAGCCTCCACCGTCGCCCAAGTAATCGACACCCTCACCCAAAGAGGAGCCATGGATTACACCGTGGTGGTGGCCGCTAACGCTAACGACCCCGCCACCCTCCAGTATATCGCCCCCTACACCGGAGCTTCGATCGCCGAATACTTCATGTATAAAGGCAAAGCGACCCTAGTTATCTACGATGACCTCACCAAACAGGCTCAAGCTTATCGTCAGCTATCCCTGCTCATGCGTCGTCCTCCCGGTCGGGAAGCTTACCCCGGCGACGTTTTCTATCTCCACTCCCGTTTACTAGAGCGCGCCGCTAAACTCAGCGATGCCCTCGGTGGTGGCAGCATGACCGCCCTGCCGATTATCGAAACCCAGGCCGGTGACGTTTCTGCCTACATTCCCACCAATGTAATTTCGATTACTGACGGTCAGATCTTCCTCTCCACCGACCTCTTTAACGCTGGTTTCCGTCCCGCTATTAACGCTGGTATTTCCGTATCCCGCGTGGGTTCGGCAGCCCAAACGAAAGCGATGAAGAAAGTGGCCGGTAAATTAAAACTAGAATTAGCCCAGTTTGACGAATTAGAAGCTTTTGCTCAATTCGCTTCTGACCTTGATGCGGCCACCCAAGCACAACTGTCTCGCGGTCAGCGTCTGCGTCAAATCCTGAAACAGCCCCAAAACTTCCCCCTGGCCGTTTGGGAACAGGTCGCGGTGGTTTATGCCGGTTTAAACGGTTATCTCGACGATATCGCCACCAATAAAGTTATCGATTTCTGTACTGGCCTACGGGAATACCTGAAAACCAGCAAACCTCGCTACGTTGAGATCGTTAGCACTGAAAAACAACTCAACGACGAAGCGGAAGGCCTGCTCAAAGATGGCATCAACGAGTACAAACA
>VYLC01000029.1_pt1 | contig 33204 bp, 37 predicted proteins | sample 5109531 | NCBI WGS metagenome assembly VYLC01 (sample SAMN12291787, study PRJNA351875) | freshwater metagenome | isolation source: freshwater lake | place: USA: Michigan, Gull Lake | collected 2013-08-08
CCCGCCGGAGGCGTCAGTAGCGGCAAGGCTCTAACAGGGCCGTTGGTCCCCGGTCAGTCGCGTCCGAACGACGCGGGGCCGTCCGCTTCCGATCAGACCAACCGCGCGGAGCAGTCGTCTTTCGCCGAAACACAAACCCACACGGTCTCCGGGCGAAGCCCCGGCTGCTCCGCCCGCCCTTCCCATCCCGTTCACAGCGGAAGAGCGATAAGCCATGTCCAGTCACACCAGCTCGGCCAGGGCCTCCTCGGCTTCCAGCCATGCGGCCTCAGCCGCGTCCAGATCGGCCTGGGTCTTCGCGCGCGACCGGGTCAGGCCTTCCAGCGCCTTGGGGTTCGATACCGCCGCATTGGCCAGATCGTCGTCCAGCCGTGCGATCTCGGCCGTCAGGGCAACGACCCGCTCCTCGGCCTTCTTCGCCGCATGACGCAGGGTCGACGGCGACGGCCCGCCCTTCTTGGGCTGCGACTTGCTCGACGGCGTTGTCAGGGCAGGGGCTTCTGCGGCTGCCTCGATCTTCACCTGGCTCGGACGCACCGCCGCCGCCTTGGCGCGGTCCAGCACGAACTTCGCGTAGTCGTCCATGTCGCCGTCGAACGGCGTGACTGTGCCGTCCGCCGCCAGCCACAGCCGGTCGGCCACCAGCTCCATCAGCGAACGGTCGTGGGTGATCAGGATGACCGCGCCCGTGTACTCGTTCAGCGCGTCCAGCAGCGCCCGGCGACTGTCGATGTCCAGGTGGTTGGTCGGCTCGTCCAGGATCAGGACGTGCGGCGCGTCCATCGCCACAAGGTTCAGCAGCAGCCGTGCCCGCTCGCCGCCCGACAGGGCCTCGACCTTGGTCTCCTGCTTCTCGAACGGCAGGCCGAACTGCGCCAGGCGGCTGCGGCGGCTGCTCTCCGAGGCGTCCGGCATGGCGCGGCGGATGATCTCCAGCGCCGTGTCGGTCGGGTCCATCGCCTCGATCTGATGCTGGTGGAACCAGCCGACCTTCATCTTGCGATCGCGGTGCAGTTCGCCGGCCTGCACATTCAGCGCCCCGGCGATCATCTTGGCGAAGGTCGACTTGCCCGCCCCGTTGACGCCCAGAAGGCCAATGCGGTCGTCCAGATCCATGCGCAGGTTCAGCCGTCTCAGGATCGGCTTGCCCTCCTCATAGCCGACGTTGGCCTGCTCCAGCCGGATCAGCGGCGGGGCCAGAGGCCGGGGCGGGGAGGGCAGGACAAAGGGGGCGACCCGCTCGTCCGGCGGCAGCTCGACCCGCTCCATCTTCTCCAGCTTTTTGACGCGCGACTGGGCCTGTGTGGCCTTGGACGCCTTGGCCTTGAAGCGGTCGATGAACTTCTGCAGATGCGCCCGCTCGGCCTCCTGCTTGGCCTGGGTCGCCGCCATCAGCCGCAGCTTCTCGGCACGGGTCTTTTCGAACGTGTCGTAGTTGCCCGTGTAGAGCGTCAGCTTCCTGTTCGACAGGTGCAGGATGTGGGTACAGACCTCGTTCAGCATCTCTCGATCGTGGGAGATGATCAGGGCCGTCGCAGGATACTTCTTCAGCCGGGCCTCAAGCCAGAGCGCGCCTTCCAGATCGAGGTAGTTGGTTGGCTCGTCCAGCAGCAGCATATCCGGCTGGGCGAACAGGGCCGCCGCCAAAGCGACGCGCATCCGCCAGCCGCCCGAGAAATGCGACATCGGCCGCTGCTGATCTTCATGGCTGAAGCCCAGGCCCGCCAGGATCTCGGCGGCGCGGCTGGGCGCCCCGTCGGCGTCGATCTCGATCAGCCGCGCCCAGATCTCGCCCATCTCCTCGGGCTCGGCGGTCTCCAGACGCGTCAGGAGCGTATGACGCTCGACATCGGCCTCCAGGATCGTCTCGATGACGCTGACGGGCGTCGCCGGATGTTCCTGATCGACCGAGCCGATGCGGGCGGTCTTTGGCAACGAAACCTCGTCGCCGTTGCCGGCCAGTTCGCCCAGGATGATCTTGAACAGCGTCGACTTGCCGATGCCGTTGCGGCCGACCAGCCCGACCTTGGCCCCGGGCGGCAGGCTGACCGAGGCGTCGTCCAGAAACTGGCGGCCCCAGGCGTTGAAGGTCAGGTTGGTGATCTGGAGCATGGCAGCGGCGAACTCGGGTCGTCCCTCAAGCAGCGAGCGGCGGCGCCGCGAGCGTTAGGGACGCCTTGGAAAGAGGAAGGGGCGTCGCTATAAGCCCGCGACCCTCAAACTCCCAAACAAGAAGACGACCTCCCATGGCCGAACGCACCTTTTCGATCATCAAACCCGACGCGACCCGTCGCAACCTGACCGGCGCGATCAACGCCGTTATCGAAGGCGCGGGCCTGCGCATCGTCGCCCAGCGCCGCGTCAAGCTGACCGACGCCCAGGCGAGGAAGTTCTACGAAGTCCACGCCGAGCGTCCCTTCTACGGCGAACTGGTCGGCCAGATGACCGCCGAGCCGGTCGTGGTCCAGGTGCTGGAAGGCGGCAATGCCGTGGCCCGCTACCGCGAAGTCATGGGCGCCACCAACCCGGAACAGGCCGCCGAAGGCACCATCCGCAAGCTGTTCGCCCTCTCGATCGGCGAGAACTCGGTCCACGGTTCGGACTCGCTGGACAACGCCAAGATCGAGATCGCCCAGTTCTTCACCGAAGACCAGATCGTCGGCTGATCCTCGGATCACCAAAGGCTTTCAGGGGCCCCGGAGTGATCCGGGGCCCTTTCACTCTCCGCTCACGCCGATCGTCCCTTCAGGCGCGAACAGAAGGCGTCGAGAGCGACCGGATAAAGGGCGTGCTCTGCCGCCAGCACTCTCTGTGCCAAGGTCTCGGGCGTGTCGCCCGCGATGATGGGCACACGCGCCTGAGCCAGGATCGGACCCTCGTCGACCCCTTCGGTGACCAGGTGAACCGTGCACCCTGCATCCGCATCCCCCGCCGCGATGGCGCGGGCATGGGTATCGAGGCCGGGATAAAGCGGCAGCAAGCTGGGATGGATATTGACCATCCGCCCCTCCCAGCGACCGACCAGCCAAGGCGTCAGCAACCTCATGTAGCCGGCGAGAGCGACAACCTCGATGCCACGCTGCTCCAGCTCGTGCTGGATCGCCGCCTCGTGGGCCGCGCGGTCCCGGCCAAAGGGGCGGCTGTCAACCGTGATCGCATCCACGCCGGCGACGGTCGCGGTCGCGAGGCCTCCAGCAGTCGGAACGTTCGAGATCACGACGGTAACGGCATAGGCGCTGTCCGCCCTGTTCGAAGCCTCGATCAGAGCGGCCATGTTCGAGCCAGCTCCCGAGATCATGATGGCCACGCGGACGCGGCCTTGGGCGTCGTGCATGGTCAGTTCGCGACGGGCGGTGGCGGCGCAGGCGCGACGAATGATCCCGCCGCTCCGGGGAAGACAACGGGGCTCTCGTACCCGTCAGCCGAGATCGCCGAGACGCCAAAGAAGTAGTCGTCAATCACGACGCCGCGCAGGGTGAACGTCGTGACGTTCCCGGCATTGCGGAAGTTCGACCATTGCGCCGCTGTGGTCGGCCGCCACCATACGCGATAGGCCGTCGCGCCCGGAACCGCTTCCCAGCTCAGCGTCGTGTCGGGCTGAACCGCGCCTGCGATCGTCACGCCCGTCGGCGGGGCTGGGGCGCGAGCCAGCGACGCCATGGTCGCTACGTTCAGCCGCGTCGCCTGGGTCAGATAGGCGAAGTTCACACCCTCGATCGTGTCACCGTAGACCCGGCCATCCTCGGTCCGCAGGTCCTGATGCTGGCGGTCATAGTTCTCGTTGCCCTCAACGATCCGGACCGCAGGATAGCCGGCCCGCAGGAAGCCTGTCTGGTCGCCGCCACGCCCATAGCGATCAGTTCGGTAGATCATCTCGACGTCGAAATCGGTCAGATAGCGGTCGGCGATCGTGTCGATGTAACGGGCAAGGTTGCGCGACGGACTATCGACCTCCCCGCCGTTGTAGCGACGTTGGTTGGCCTCCTGAGGCGTTTCCACGGTGCGGGTGCCTTCGGCGAAGACCCGGATACGGGTTGTCTCGATGTTGCCGTCCTGGCCCTGGACGTTCGAGACCATATCGTTGTTCAGATTGATGACGTCCCAGCCTTGTTCCCGGGCCCAGTTCGCCACGATCGTCGCGCCATGCAGGCTCTGCTCCTCGCCGGTCAACGCGGCATAGACGAGAGTCGCAGCGAACTGTTCTTTCGAGAGCACCCGCGCGGCTTCGATCAAGGCCGCCACACCCGAGGCGTCGTCATTGGCCCCGGGCGCATCGTCGGTCGCGTTCATGACATCCGAGACCCGCGAATCCAGGTGCGCCGAGATCAGGATGACGCGATCCGGATCGGTCTGGCCCCGCTGGACCGCTGCGACGCTGACGACCTCGGTCGGGTTGGGAATTCTCGGCGGAGCGGTGATGACGGCCGAAGGCGTTTCGACCGCGATACAGCCGCCGCACTCCCGGCTGATGGCCTCGAACTCCCGGGCCACCCAGCGCCGGGCTGCGCCGACGCCGCGGGTCTCGCTTACCGTGTCCGACAGCGTGTGACGCGTACCGAAGCCGACAAGCGCTTCGATGTCGGCCCTGAGTCGATCCGTGCGAACCTGGGAGACCAGACCGTGGACTGCTGGCTGATCAACTGAGGCCGGAGTCTGCGCAACGGCTGCGACTGGAAAGGCGGCCAAGAGGGCGCCGATAGCGATCGAACGCATGCAAAACTCCATGAAATCGGGGCGGACTTTAGGGCTGTCCAGTCTGTCCGCAAGTCCGCAGGTCTAGCGGTATCGACGCGACACCCGGGCCGTTACGGAGGTCAGCAATTCGTAGCTGATGGTGCCCGCAAGGCCCGCCGCATCATCAACCAATCGGTTCGCTCCAAACAGCTCAACGCTGTCACCCAGGTCAACGTCAATGTCGGTCACGTCCACCGCGATGACGTCCATTGAAACGCGGCCCAGGACCGGCCGGAGCTGGCCTGAGACCCAGACCTGAGCGCGCTGGCTCTGGCTTCGGATCACGCCGTCGGCATAGCCGGCCCCGCAGGTGGCGATGCGACGCGGCGAGTCTGCGATGAAGCCGCGTGAATAGCCCACACTTTCGCCGACGGGGACGTCGCGGATCTGCAGCACCTTGGCGGCGAAGGTTGCGACGGGCTTCAGGCGTTGGTCTGGGCGTCCCTCAGGCCCACCGCCGTAGAGGCAGATGCCCGGCCGCACAGCGTCGAAGGCATAATCTCGACCAAGGAAGCATCCACCGGAATTGGCGAGGGAGTGGACCGCGGCAGGATAGCGTGACGAAATCCCGGCGAAAGCCTCGCGCTGTTTTCCATTCATCGGTTGCGCTGGCTCATCCGCACAGGCCAGATGGCTCATGACCAGCTCCAAGCCTTCGAACGGCTGTGGCGCGTCTTCAGGCCTGAAGCCCAGGCGGTTCATGCCCGTATCAACCTGCAAACCGCAGGGACCGCCGCCCGCCGCCAACCACGTGTTCAGTTGGTCGCCGTGATTGAGGATAGGGCGCAGGTCCGCACTACGAAGCGCGGCAGGGGCATCGCCAACGCATCCGTCGAGGACATAGATCACCGGAGTAGGTCCGAGCGCGTCGCGGAGCGCCAGGCCCTCAACCAATCGGGCCACGAAGAAGGTGCGGGCACCCTCAAGCAGCAGCCGTTCAGCGACACGGACTGCACCCAGGCCGTAAGCATCGGCCTTCACCACCGGGTGGACTGGAACACCCGTTACCGTCTCCAGCGCATGGAAGTTGTGCGCAAGGGCAGAGAGATCAACAGTGAGCGAGGCGGTCGCGGTCATCGCCGCCTTATGCCGCAAGATCATTGCGTTGAAAGCGGAAAAGCAGCGGAGCGCTTACGTCCTGCTGCGGCTTGACTTGTGGGGACGGGAAGACGACCTACGCGCCTCGCTTTCCAAGGTCGCGCCCACCCATGTCCGTCAAGGTTCGTTTTGCTCCGTCGCCTACAGGCAAGCTGCATGTCGGAAACGTCCGTACAGCGCTGGTGAACTGGCTCTTCGCCAAGGGGCAGGGTGGTCAGTTCGTGCTGCGGATCGACGACACCGATCTGGCTCGGTCTACCCCAGAGTACGAGCTCGGAATCGAGGAGGATCTCACCTGGCTCGGCTTGACGTGGGACGAGCGGTACAACCAGTCCAAGCGCTTCGATCGGTATCACGATGCCGCAGACCGGCTGAAAGCGGCCGGACGGCTGTATCCGGCCTATGAGACGTCCGAAGAACTGGATCGTCGTCGCAAGGTTCAGTTGTCGCGCGGTCTTCCGCCGATCTACGACCGGGCTGCCCTGTCCTTGACAGACTCTGACCGGGCTGCGCTGGAGGCCGAGGGTCGCAAGCCCCACTGGCGCTTCAAGCTGGAGGGTCGCCGCGTGGCCTGGGAGGATCTGGCCAAGGGTCACGTTGAGGTCGATACGGCGTCGATGTCCGACCCCGTCTTGATCCGCGAAGACGGGCTCTATCTCTACACCCTGCCATCGGTCGTCGATGATCTCGACATGGGTATCACCCATGTCATTCGCGGCGAGGATCACACGACCAATACCGGTGCCCAGATCGAGATCTTCGAGGCCCTGATCGCAGCCGGTATGGGATCGGTTACGCCGAGCTTCGCACACATGCCGCTGCTGGTCGGTGCAGACGGCGCGGCTCTTTCTAAGCGCCTTGGGTCCCTGTCGGTCTCCGAAATGCGGGATCAAGGCTATGAGCCGCTGGCGATCACCAGCCACCTCGGCAAGATCGGAACATCGGACGCTCTGGAAGTCGCCCAGAGCCTTGAGGCCCTGGGCACCGGCTTTAGTTTCGACAAGATGGGCCGGTCGCCGGCTCGCTATGACACTGACGACCTCGATCGCCTGAATGCCCAGGCCCTGCATGCCATGTCCTATAGCACCGCTCGGGCCCGTCTGGAGGCTTTAGGCTGTGATCTTGGGGATACCGTTTGGGTCGCCTTGCGGCCGAACCTCGATCGCTTCGACGACATCGCTTCCTTGAGCCTAATGGTGACGGGTCCCGTCACGCCGGTCGTAGAAGATGAGGCGTTCGCAGCTGCAGCTCTCGACGTTCTGCCGCAGATGATCGACGCGAACGCCTGGTCGGTATGGACCGAGGCTGTAAAGGCCAGCACCGGAGCCAAAGGAAAAGCGCTGTTCATGCCGTTGCGCCACATTCTGACCGGACAGGAACGCGGGCCTGACATGGCGACGCTCGTTCCTCTCATCGGACGCGAACGAATTGTTCGCCGTTTGCGCGGCGAAACGGCCTGAGGGAGGGCGGCCAGACCGCCCTCCCATACTCAAGTCAGGCGTTGCAGGCGGCGATTTGTTCCGCCGTCAGGGCGGTGCCGCGCCAGGTGAACTCGCTGACTGAGCCCAAACGGGCAGCCACGCGACGGCACGCGCGTGGTGCAGGCTGATTGGTGCCGCCAGACGCCGTGCAGGTAGCGCCTTCGCAGCGCCAGCTTGCGCCGTCGATGATCACCGGGCGTGTCGGTGCGGATGTGGCGTTCGCGAGGACGAGGCGCGCACCGCTGGGTGCCTCGGCGGCGACGGGTGCGGCGAGAGCAAGGCAGAGGGCGACGATAGAGAGAACAGAGCGCATGGGGAGACTCCGAAGAAGACTGGCCGGACTGACCAAGGGACATAGTGCGTCGCGTTTGAAAACTGTCAAGGTGCGTAGCCAAAAGAAACGTACGCTGCGACCCTGATGAACGACGATCACTTATCGCTGATCATATTTCAAGTCACCTGAAGTTCCTGCCGCCGCCAAAGCGCCCATTGCATCCGCGACCGTTTCGCACACAACCCAGGCCTGGAGGAACGACGCCGGGGTGAAACCCGTCTCCACGCTGTGCCGCATCAGGGCGAAAAAGGTGTCCCAGAACCCATCGATGTTCAGGAAGATCACGGGCTTGCCATGCAGATCCAACCGCTTCCAGCTCAGGAGCTCAACGACCTCCTCCAGCGTGCCGATGCCGCCCGGCGCGACCACGAAGGCGTCGGACTGGTCGTACATGATCTGCTTGCGTTCATGCATGGTCTGGACAACGAGCGTTTCAACCTCGTCGAACAGGCGCTCCCGGCTACGCAGGAATGCGGGCATGACGCCGAGGACCCGGCCGCCGGCTTCGTGGGCCGCGCGCGCCGAGGCTCCCATCAGACCGACGCCACCGCCGCCATAGACCAGTCTCCATCCGGCTTGAGCGGCTGCCCGGCCGAACTCCGTTGCGGCCTCGGTGTAAACTGGGTCGGCGGCGTCGGATGACCCGCAGAACAGGCAGACGGACGAGCCCTTGAAGGGCTGAACGGGTGGGGGGGCAGCGGACATGAGACCTCGACGCGAAATCCGGGACAGCCTACGTAGCTCGCGCTGTCCGGAAGCGGGTCATACAAAGATGGCACAAACGATGAAACGACGGATCGCGCTCTGCTTCCTGCTTCCGATGTTCGCAGGGGCTTGTGGAGAACAGGCTGCAAGCCCGCGGGAGGCGAGTCTGTCCGAGGCGGCATGGGTCACACCGCCGGGGCTGAAGGACGTCGAGATCGAAGGGACATCCCTAACTCTGGCCGGTACAGCATCTCCGAGCGGTCGAGTGGTCGTCAGCGATCCGGACGGTTCCCAGTTCGCCGTCGCTGCCGACGGCGATGGTACCTTTACGCTCGGTATGCCCATGCCGACCGCAGCGACGCTGTATCGGTTGGAGGTGCAGTCAGGTCAGGTTCGCTATCCCGCGCCCGGACGATTGTTCGTCGCGGGGACTTCAGGCGGTCCGATTGCCTTTGTCATCGCCGGTTCTGCAACCCGACGGTTCGACGCGGTGTCTCCACTGGATGCTGTGGACAGCGATGGCACGACATCAATCCTGTCGGGCCGCGCAAATGCCGGGACGACGATCCGTGTCGAGACCGATATCGCCCGGGACATCCCCGTTGGGCCGGACGGGCGCTGGGCGGCTGTTACAGTCGGCGCACCGGCCCGTCTCCGGGTCGGCGGTCAGGATTTCGCACCACTCCTTACCCTCGCCGGATCCGACGGTCTGTCGCTGACGCCAGGCGGCTGGCGGCTGGTCTGGACCGCGCCCGGAGGGGGGCGTCAGGTGACATGGCTTCCAGACACGGCCGCGCAAACGTCGCGTTAACCAATTCAGCTAACCAGAGGGATGTTCTCTTTGAGGACACCCATCATCACCTCACCTGCAAGCCCGGCGCACGCGTCGGGCTTTTCTTTTCGGGAGGCGAGGCGGTATTCGCTTTGTCATGATCGAACCTGACGTTCTCGCCCGCATCGAAGGCCGCGTCGGTCGGCTCACCCTGAACCGACCCAAGGCGCTCCATGCGCTGAACCAGGCCATGTGTCAGGCGATGACCGATGCCCTCGTGACCTGGCGCGATGACCCGGCCGTAGAGCTGGTTCTTGTGGATCACGCTGGAGAGCGCGGGTTCTGCGCGGGAGGCGACATCCGGATGATCGCCGAGAGCGGGGCGAGCGATGCAAGCGAAGCCAAGGCTTTCTTTAGGGCCGAGTATCGCCTGAACCACCTGATGTTCGCCTATCCCAAACCGATCATGGCTGTCGTTGACGGGATCGTCATGGGGGGAGGCGTGGGGATTTCGGAACCCGCCGATGTGCGCGTGGCCACCGAGCGGACAACCTACGCCATGCCCGAGACCGGGATAGGCTTGTTCCCGGATGTCGGCGGCGGCTGGTTCCTGCCACGGCTGCCCGACGAGACAGGGACGTGGCTGGCTCTCACAGGGGCAAGGCTGAAAGCGGCCGATACTCTGGCGCTGGGCATCCACACGCACCTTGTTCCTGCCGATCGCATTGATGCCCTCAAGGCTGCGATCCTCAGGGGCGAAGCCAATGCTGTTGAGAGGCACGCGACGCCGCCGGAGCCGGCACCTCTGGCTCAGCATCGGGAGGCCATCGACCGGTGCTTTGCTCACGACACCGTCGAGGCCATTTTCGAGGCTCTCCAGGCCGATGGGTCCGACTGGGCGACAGCCCAGCTGGCCATCCTCAAGACCAAATCGCCTCAGTCTTTGAAGGTTACGCTTCGACAGCTCCGTACCGGTTGCCAGATGACAGAGTTCGCCGAGGTCATGGCGATGGAATACCGGCTCGGCGGCCGCATAGTCCGGACGCACGATTTTCAGGAGGGCGTTCGCGCGGTCATCGTCGACAAGGACAATGCGCCGCAATGGTCCCCGTCGACGCTGGAAGAGCTTTCCGACGCCGTCATTGACGCGCTCTTTGCGCCCCTGCCGCCCGAGGAGGAATGGACGCCGCTGATTTGAGGCTTGCGTCCTGGACGGATCGCGAGCGTAGCTTCGCCCAAGCTTAGGAGGCTCCCCGATGACACCGCGATCCAATCTCGCCGCGCTTGCATTCGCCGTTCTTGCGGTCGGCGTCGCTTCTCCCACCGTCGCTGTCGCGCCCCTGCAGGACGGCGCAGTTGCGCACATCGCGGCAGCGATCGAGGACCCACGAAGGCCGGCCGAGGATGTGGCGCGCGATGGCCTGCGCAAGCCGGCCGAAATGCTGATCTTTGGCGAAGTTTTGCCCGGCCAGAGGATTGCCGATATCCGCCCGGAGGAGGGCTACTTTACCCGTCTGTTCGCCCCGGCCGTCGGCGACAACGGGCGTGTCTACGCATTCGTCCCGACGCGGACTGCAACCCGTGAGACGCCGCTGGCCGAGGCGCTCGCGGCCGCCTTTTCGAACGTCACGCCGCTGGCGGGCGCTCTGGATTCAATGACGTTTCCCGAGCCGCTGGATGCGGTGTTCATGGTCCAGGAGTACCACGACTTTCATATCCCGGGCTTCAACACCGATGTCGCCTTGATGAACCGAGCGGTCTTCAACGCTCTCAAGCCCGGCGGTGTCTACATCGTCATCGACCATTCAGGACGGCCTGGGACAGGAGCTTCCGAGGTGCAGGCCCTGCATCGCATAGACGGCGACTTCCTCAAGGCTGAAGTCGAAGCCGCCGGTTTCGTCTTCGAGGCCGAAAGCGAGCTCCTGCGCAATCCGGGGGACGACCGGACCATCAATGTCTTCGACGAGGCGATCCGGGGCCGGACTGATCAGTTCGTCTATCGCTTCAGGAAGCCCGGCTAGATCGTCACTGTATCGTACATGAGCATCGAGGCACCGCCGCTGGCAAAGTTCGGAACGTCGGCCGCTGCGGCCTGACCTTCCGGGCTGCCGAAGGCGGCTGCGATATCGCCCAGTGTGTCGAAGTGGAGGATGGCGATCATATAGACGCCCGACAGCCCGTCGGGTGTCAGAACCGGCCCACGCGAGGTCTCGAAGCGACGCAACCCCGGTATAGCCCGCGCCAGTGGAACGTGGATCTCGGAGTAATGACGGTCGAACGCCGCCGGATCGGATGGCGTGCCATAGCTGACGACGAGTTGGGCCATGTTCAGCTCCGCTGGAAAGAGGAAGGACTAGCATGAAGTCGGCGACACGTTGTTCCTCTCGCGATGACGCCAGCCGCACACCAGCGTAGGCTCAAGGGCTGGCGCGGTGGAGGATCCAATGCGTCGTTCATTCAGTTACCCTGCTTTGGCGGCCGCCTCGGCGGTACTTTTGCTCGGTGTCTCCGGTTTCGCGCCCGCACCTCAAGACGCCTCGGCCTATGCGGAGGTGCTGGCCAACTCTGATCGCCTCGCCGCCGACCGAGCGCGAGACGAAGGACGCAGGGCGGCGGAGACCCTGGCTTTCGCCCAGGTAAGAGCCGGTCAGAAGGTCGCCGACATGATCATCGGCGGCGGCTACTTCACCCGCATCTTTGCGGCCGCGGTCGGTGAGGAAGGTTCGGTCGTCGCCTGGCAGCCTGCCGAGTTCATTGCCTTCCAGGCCAGCTATGGCGAAAGCCTTACCACGGTCGACGAGGCTTATGAGAATGTCTCGGCCATACGCTCCCCGATCGGCGCGCCGGAGTTCCCGCAAGGGCTGGATCTCGTCTTTACGGCCCAGAACTACCACGACCTGCATCTCGCGCCCTTCGCGGATGATACGGCGGCCAGGGTCAACGCGGCGGTGTTCGCGGCGCTGAAGCCCGGCGGGCTGTACGTCATCGTCGACCATTCGGCGCGAGCTGGAGCGGGTCTCGGCGTGGCCGATAGCCTGCATCGCATCGATATCGCCGACGTGCGCCGCGAGGTCGAGGCAGCCGGTTTTGTGTTGGAGGCCGAGAGCGGCATCCTGGCCCGTCCCGACGACCCGCGAACCGCCAACGTCTTCGATGCTGGTATCCGGGGCCAGACCGATCAGTTCATGCTGAGGTTCCGCAAACCGGCCTGACGGGACTGGCGAGGCGGCGGACGAGGGGGTAACCCGGGCGAAAGCCAGCCCGCATCCGGAGATGCCTCATGACCGCTCGCAAGATCGCCTTCATCGGCCTTGGCAACATGGGCGGCGGCATGGCCGCCAACCAGGCGAAGGCGGGCCATCGGGTCACGGCTTTCGACCTGTCCGAGGCAGCGTTGGAGCGAGCCAGGGCGGCGGGCTGCACACCCGTCGCCTCTGTGGCTGAGGCGGTCCGGGACGCCGATGTGGTCATCACCATGCTGCCGGCGGGACCTCACGTGCTGAAGGTCTATTCCGAACAGGTCATTGGCGCGGCCCCGACCTCGGCGCTCCTGCTCGACTGCTCGACAATCGACGTCGACACGGCACGAAAGGTCGCCGGGCTGGCCAAGGCCGGGGGGTACGCCTTCGCCGACGCGCCGGTATCCGGCGGCACCATGGCGGCGGACGCAGGCACACTGGCCTTCATGGTCGGCTGTGACGAGCCGGATTTCCCCCGTATCGAGATCGCGCTGGAGCCGATGAGCCGCGCAACGTTCCGCGCAGGCGATCACGGGGCGGGGCAGGCGGCCAAGATCTGCAACAACATGATCCTGGGCATCACCATGCTCGGCACCTGCGAAGCGATCGCCCTCGCCGAGAAGCTGGGGCTGGATCCGGTCAGGATGTTCGACATCGTTGCCAAATCCTCAGGGCAGAGCTGGAGTGTGACGACCTATTACCCGTGGCCCGGACCAGTGCCGACCGCGCCGTCGAATCGCGACTACGGCGGCGGCTTCGCCACGGCGATGATGCTGAAGGATCTCAAGCTGGCGCAGGATGCTGCGGCCAAGGCCGGAGCGGCCACGCCACTGGGAGCGCAAACCGAGGCGCTGTACCAGTTGTTCGATCGGCTGGGATACGGCGGTCGCGACTTCTCTGGCATCCTGCAAATGCTTCGCGGGAAGCTCGACGACTTGCCTAAAGCATAATGAGAACCGTTATCAATTAAGGGCTTGCGACGTTTTCGCCTTGCCCCCCATGTGGACTTTGCGGTGTCATCGGCGCAGAAACCGGCACGTCCGGATAAGCAGAAGAAGCGTCGTTTTGTTCGACTATAAGGCCGCCTTTCAGAACGCTGTCGACCAGGTCAAGAGCGAGGGTCGTTATCGCGTCTTCGCCGACCTGAAGCGGGTGCGCGGTCAGTTCCCGCGTGCGATGCGACGCCGTGCGGACGGCTCTGAACAGGACGTCGTGATCTGGTGCTCGAATGACTATCTCGGCATGGGGCAACACCCTGTCGTGATCGAGGCCATGCAGACCGAGGTCGGAGAGGCCGGAGCCGGGGCTGGCGGCACGCGAAACATCTCGGGCACGACACGTTCGGCGGTCGATCTGGAAGCTGAACTGGCGGCCTGGCACCGCAAGGAAGCCGCGCTGCTTTTCACCTCCGGCTATGTGGCCAACGAGGCAACGCTCACGACGTTGCAGCGGATCCTGCCCGGTCTGATCATTTTTTCGGACAGCCTGAACCACGCGTCGATGATTGCGGGCATTCGGAACGGTGGCTGCGAACGCCACGTTTTTCTCCACAACGATCTGGCCCATCTCGAGTCGCTGCTGGCCGCTGCCCCGGCCGATGCACCGAAGTTGATTGCCTTCGAGAGCGTCTACTCGATGGATGGCGACATCGCCGATCTCAAGGGAACGATCGCGCTTGCCCGCAAGTACGGAGCCCTGACTTACCTCGATGAAGTTCATGCCGTGGGCCTGTACGGCCGGACCGGGGCGGGCGTGGCAGAGCGGGATGGCGTGCTGGCGGATATCGACATCATCGAATGCACGCTCGGCAAGGCGATCGGCGTCATGGGCGGCTACATCGCCGCCGACGCGGTGATCGTCGACGCGGTGCGCAGCTGGGCCTCGGGCTTCATCTTCACCACCAGCCTGCCACCGGCTCTGACCGCCGGCGCCCTGGCCTCGGTGCGCCACCTCAAGGCCCATCCCGAACTGCGCGACGCGCATCAGGAACGCGCCGAGACCCTGAAGCGCCGTTTCGCCGAGGCGGGCATCCCGGTCATGCCGTCCGAGAGCCACATCGTGCCGGTGTTCGTGGGCGATCCGGTCCACACCAAAATGATCTCGGACATGCTGCTGGAAGACCACGGCATCTACGTCCAGCCGATCAACTATCCGACGGTGCCGAAGGGGACGGAACGGCTGCGCTTCACGCCGTCGCCCGACCACGATGACGGCATGATGGACGCCCTGGTCCAAGCGATGGACAAGCTGTGGACCCACTGCAACGTCGCGCGGATGCCGGCGGCGGCGTAGGCAGCGTTGACGGCCAATCGTCCGTCTCCTATCTTTGATTCGCAGCGGGCTACCGCTGCGCAATAGCTAAAAGACGAATAGGGGTGGGCGAGAGCCTGCCCCTCACTATTTTTCACTTCTACTAAGGAGTCTCCGATGCCGACATGGCCAGCGGACCTTTTCGAGTTCGCCTTTATCCATAACTTCGACGATCGCTTGGCCGACTTGGCCGACTTGGCCGAGCCAGAGACGTGGGACTACGTTTCCACAGACAGCGCGCGGGCCAAGCCAATCCTCTTCAACTACATCCGCTACACGTACACGCGTTTGGCAGAAGAGGAGAAAATCGAACTCTCCGACGACGGCCAAAGCGTGGTCTTCAACACTGGCCTCGTGACGCCGAACCAGGAACCGATCTACGCCTATTTTGGCCGGAACCAGATTCCTGACAAGCAGCCTTGGTTCCTGCGCAGCTGGCTGCGGCGGGGTGAGCACGAACTTGTCCGGTTCCAGCAGTTGCCTGACATGGTCAACTACATGACGACACCCGCCAACCTGGTCTTCGATCATACGAAAGAACTGCGGGTGAACATCGAACACATCATCGCAGACAACAAGGAACGCTTTCCAGAGCCTTACAACGCGATGGATAACTTTGTCCTCCAGAACCTACTTAAAGGATCGTTGGACAGCGCACGAGAAAGAGTTCGTCGGAACTACAAGACTGCTGTTCCTCAGTACTATCGAGGCAAAAGTCAGCTACTTTTGCCCCTTTGCATATCCAGTCCAGCGCAGGCCGATCTTGCCCTTGTGGTAGAGGACCACGGCACTTTCTACCGGGCATCAACCTGCCTTACCCTCGACATGGCATACAACAACGCTCGGCAGCTGGCTCGTCCTGACCGAGATTGGCTCAAACCATAGCCGTGCCCGACGACCTTGGCGAGGTCATCTTCGAGGCGACTCGCAATGGTGCCTTCCTCAAGGTGACGGCCATTCACGCGGCGACGGGCATCGAGGCCTCGGCGGTCGGACCCGCGATGGAGCCCAAGGCAGTAGAGCGACTGGCTGTCGCCAAGCTTCGGCGTCTGGTCGCCGCATCCTGACACAAGATGTTGTGGCCGGGGGTTCTCGGGCCTAGATTGCATCCCTCCCGCAACGCCCAGCCCGGACGCTCCCCGTGACCGCACATTTCATCCACGACGCCTACTTTTCGCGCGGTCTCGATCAGGCCGATCCGGACGTCGCCGCTGCGATAAAGGGAGAACTGCACCGCCAGCAGGAACAGATCGAGCTGATCGCGTCCGAGAACATCGTCTCCAGGGCGGTGCTGGAGGCGCAGGGATCGGTGCTGACGAACAAGTACGCGGAAGGCTATCCGGGCCGTCGCTACTATGGCGGTTGTGAGTTCGTCGACGTCACTGAAGATCTCGCTCGTGAACGGGCGAAGCAGCTGTTCGGGGCGGCGTTCGCGAATGTTCAGCCTCACTCTGGCGCGCAGGCGAACCAGGCGGTGTTCTTTGCCCTGCTTCAGCCGGGCGACACCTTTTTGGGAATGGACCTGGCCTGTGGGGGCCATCTGACCCACGGTTCGCCGGCCAACCAGTCCGGCAAGTGGTTCAGACCGGTGACCTACAAGGTCCGCGAGGACGACTTCCTGATCGACTACGACAACGTCGCCGAGATGGCGCAAAGAGAGAAACCCAAGCTGATCGTGGCGGGTGCAAGTGCTTACAGTCGGCACATTGATTTCGCACGGTTCCGCGAGATCGCCGATAGCGTGGGCGCCTATCTGATGGTCGACATGGCCCACTATGCGGGTCTGGTCGCCGGCGGGGTCTATCCCAACCCGGTGCCACATGCGCACGTCGTGACGACCACGACGCACAAGACCCTGCGGGGCCCTCGCGGCGGTCTCATCTTGTCCAACGACGTGGATCTGGGGAAGAAAATCAACTCTGCAGTGTTCCCCGGTCTGCAAGGCGGTCCGCTGGAGCACGTCATCGCTGCCAAGGCCGTGGCCTTCGGAGAGGCCCTGAAGCCGGAGTTCAAGGCCTATGCAGGGCAGGTCGTCAAGAACGCCCAGGCGTTGGCGGCGGTCCTCGTCGACCGCGGACTGGCGATCGTCTCGGGTGGGACCGACAGCCACCTGATGCTGGTCGATCTGCGGCCCAAGGGCGTGACGGGCAAGGCCACCGAGCTGCAGCTCGAACACGCGTTGATGACCTGCAACAAGAACGGCGTGCCCTTCGACACGGCACCGTTCACGGTCACGTCTGGCGTACGGCTTGGGACACCGGCGGGAACGACGCGCGGCTTTGGTGTCGCCGAGTTCCAGCAAGTCGGCCACTGGATCGCCGATGTCGTGTCGTCGATGAACGGGGGCGATGAAGCCGATCCGGTCGTGGTCGCCGAAGTCTCGGCCAAGGTGCGCGAACTGACGGCGCGCTTCCCGATCTACGGATGATCTTCGAATGAAGTGCCCTTTCTGCGGCCATCCGGACAGCCAGGTGAAGGACAGCCGCCCGTCTGATGACGGTGCGGCGATCCGCCGTCGCCGGTCCTGTCCGAACTGCGGCGGGCGCTTCACCACCTTCGAGCGGGTGCAGCTGCGCGAGCTGGTGATCCTGAAACGGAACGGGCGGCGCACGCCGTTTGATCGGGACAAGCTGGAACGATCGCTGGCGATTGCGCTCAGGAAGCGCCCGATCCAGCCCGAGCAGGTCGAGCAGATGGTGTCGCGGATCGTGCGCCAGCTGGAGAGCCTCGGCGAGACCGAAATCCCGTCCAGCGTGGTCGGCGATTTCATCATGAAGGCGCTAAAGGGCGTCGATGAGGTGGCCTATGTGCGCTACGCCTCGGTGTACAAGGACTTCCGCGCGACCGGCGATTTCGCTCGCTTCCTCGGCGACGAAGGTCTGGACGACGATGCGGGGGCCTCGCGCGGCTGATGCGGATCACCTGGAAGGTCGCGACGTCACTGGACGGCCGCATTGGCACGTCTACCGGCGAGAGCCAGTGGATCACCGGGCCGCAATCCCGTGCGCAGGGGCACCGACTGCGTGCCGTGCATGACGCCGTCCTCGTGGGTGTCGAGACGGTCCTGGCAGACGACCCGAGGCTCACTGTGCGCCTGCCCGAAGAGCCTGAACTTGAAGCGAGACAGCCGCTGCGTGTCGTATTGGATAGCAAGCTGCGCACGCCGTCCTTTGCCAGGATCGCGGTCGCCGGGACCCTGATCCTGACCACGCGAGAGCCGATGCAGGTCGGGGCGGCGGAAGTGGTCCGCGTCTCGGGTGACCCAAGCAATCGCCCGACCGTCGATGCGGTTCTTGAGACACTCGCGGCACGAGGCCTGAAGAGCCTCATGATCGAAGGGGGCGGACGCGTTGCAGCCTGCTTCGTTTCTGCTGGCCTGGTCGATGCGATCGAGTGGTTCAGGGCCCCCATCCTGCTGGGCGGCGACGGCCGTCCAGGCGTGGCGGCGCTGAACCTGGCACGGTTGGCTCATGCGCCGCAGTACCGGCGTCTTGCGGTCGAACCTCTCGGTGACGACCTGTGGGAACGCTACGAAAGGCGGACCTGAGATGTTCACAGGCATCATCACCGACATCGGCCGTGTCCGCGCGGTTGCCGAGACGGCGCGCGATCGCCGCTATGAGATCGAGACGGCATGGGACACGTCGGGCATCGATCTGGGTGCCTCAATCAGTCACTCCGGTGTCTGCCTGACCGTCGTTGAAAAGCAGCAGGGGTGGTTCGCGGTCGAAGTGTCGGGCGAGACCCTGTCCAAAACCACTCTGGGGTCCTGGGCGGCCGGGACAAGAATCAACCTTGAGCGTGCGACCCGGGCTGGGGATGAATTGGGCGGTCACATCGTCTCGGGGCACGTCGATGGTCTGGGTGAGGTGGTCGAAATCACTCCAGAAGGGGGCTCGCACCGGATCGTTGTCGAGGCACCTGACCCTTTGCATCGCTTCATCGCCGCCAAGGGCTCGATCACGGTCGATGGCGTCTCCCTGACGGTCAACAGCGTGGATGGCCGACGGTTCGGCCTGAACATCATCCCCCACACCTGGGAGGCGACGACGCTGGGCCAACTACAGGTCGGCGACGCGGTCAATCTGGAGATCGATATGCTGGCCAGATACCTCGCCCGGTGGCAGGAGACCGCTTGATGCACCTCGCCGCCGCCAACACCGACAGTCCGATCAGCCCGATCGAGGACATTCTCGAGGATGCCCGGAACGGTCGTCCCTACATCCTTGTCGATGCCGAGGACCGGGAGAACGAGGGCGATGTCATCATTCCGGCCCAGTTCGCGACGCCCGACCAGATCAACTTCATGGCCCGTCACGCGCGTGGCCTGATCTGTCTGGCCATGACTTCGGAGCGGGCCCGGGCCCTGCGCCTGCCGCCGATGGCCGCCGACAATCGGACCAGCATGGGCACGGCCTTCACCGTGTCCATTGAAGCAAGGGAAGGGGTCACCACGGGGATCAGTGCCGCTGACCGCGCCCGTACCGTTCAGGTGGCTGTCGACCCGGCGAAGGGCGCTGACGACATCATTTCACCCGGCCATGTCTTTCCTCTGGTCGCGCGCGACGGCGGCGTGCTGGTCCGAACCGGTCATACCGAGGCCGCCGTCGACATCAGCCGGATGGCGGGTCTGCATCCGGCGGGTGTTATCTGCGAGATCATGAACGACGACGGGACGATGGCTCGCCTGCCGGATCTGGTCGCATTCGCCCAACTGCACGGCCTGAAGATCGGCACGATCGCGGACCTGATCGCCTATCGCCGCCGCACCGAACGGTACGTCGAGCGGGTCATGGACACCCCCTTCGACAGCGTCCACGGCGGACCGTTCCGCCTCATGCTCTACCGGAACACCATCGAAGGGGCCGAGCACGTGGCCCTGGTCCATGGCAAGATCGAGCCAGGCAAGCCGACCCTGGTGCGCATGCATCAGGTCGATTTCGCCGCTGACCTGCTGGGCCATGTCGAGGCGCGCCAGAGCTATATCCCTTCTGCGCTCAGGGCCATCACGGCTCATGATGGGCCAGGTGTGGTCGTCTTCCTGCGCGATCCAACGCTCCAGGGGCTCGCCGAAAGGCTGGCTGGCGTTGAGAAGCCGATCGCGGCCGACCGGTCCCTGCGGAATTACGGCGTGGGTGCCCAGATCCTTCTGGACCTCGGCGTGCGTGACATGATCGTGATGAGCTCCAGCAGGCCCGAGCCCGCCGCCATTGAGGGCTATGGGCTGAACATCGTCGGCTGGCGCACCATGGACGGAGAAGACCCATCCTGACCGAAGCTCCCCGCGTTCTCATCGTCGAGGCGCGCTTCTACGACGATCTGGCCGACGCCCTGCTGGAAGGGGCAAAGGATGCGCTGAAGGCGCGCGGCGCGTCGTTTGACGTCGTCACCGTGCCGGGTGCGCTGGAGATTCCGCCGGTCATCGCGCTCGCAGAGGAGGCCGGAAAGTTTCCGACCGCGCCGCGCTACGCCGGCTATGTGGCTCTCGGCTGCGTCATTCGCGGCGAAACCTATCACTTCGAGATTGTGTCGGATCAGTCGGCGGCCGGGATCATGGCGCTGGGCACGAGGGGATTGATCATCGGCAACGGTGTGCTGACCGTCGAAGACGAGGCCCAGGCGTGGGCGAGAGCGCGGATTTCCGAAGGCGACAAGGGGGGCGGGGCGGCCCGCGCCTGCATGGATCTGATTGAACTCAAGAAGCGGTTGCGCCTAGGACTGGGTGGATGAGCGAACCCGCGTCCCCCAATCCAAACTCCATTGCGTCCGTGCTCGAACAACTGGCGGAAGCCGAGGCCGCGCGCGCCGAGCCGCAGCTGACCAGCCGACAGCGCCGGGCCCGCACCGTGGCGCGGTTGGCCGCTGTTCAGGCGCTGTATCAGATGGAGCTGGCCGGGGAGGGTGTCGAGACCGTCATCTCCGAGTTCGAAAACCATCGCTTTGACGCCCAGATCGAAGGCGAGATGCTGGCTGAGGCCGACGAAGACTGGTTCGCCGAGATCGTCCGGGGCGTGGTCACGGGGCAGCGTATCATCGATACGGCCGTGAAGGCCCGGTTGGCTTCCAACTGGCGGCTGGAACGGCTGGACGCGACGCTTCGGGCGCTGCTGCGCTGTGGAGCCTGGGAGCTGATGGAGCGTCCGGAAGTGCCACGTGAGATCGTGATCGACGAATACGTGGAGCTGGCCAAGGCCTTCTTCGACGAGGCCGAGTCCAAGTTCGTCAATGCGGCCCTTGATGGCGTCGCCCGCGACGTTCGGCCCAAGGCCTGAAGCGGTGCCGGCTGTCGATGTCGCCGGCGAGTTCGAGACCATCGAGCGGCTGCTCAGGCCTCTTGCCCATCCGGACTATGCGAGAGACTTGTCCGATGACGTGGCGGTCCTACCGTCACGGCCCGGCCACGATCTGGTTTTGACCAAGGACGCCCTGGTCGAAGGCGTTCATTTTCTGCCGGACGATCCGCTCGACACAGTGGCGCAGAAGCTGCTGCGTGTGAACCTGTCCGATCTGGCGGCCAAGGGCGCTGTGCCCTTTGGCTATCTGTTGGCCTGTCACTGGTCGGATCGATGTGGCTGGCCTGAGCGAGAGGCTTTTGCATCAGGTCTGGCGGCAGACCAGAAGACCTTTGGGATTCACTTGCTCGGTGGAGACACGGTTGTGACTCCGGGTCCGCTGAGCTTGTCGGCGACGCTTCTCGGCTGGGTTCCAAAAGGGACTGCGCCGCGACGGGCAGGGGCCAGCCTGGGCGATGCCGTTTACGTCACCGGTACGATCGGAGACGGTTGGTTGGGGTTGGAGGCCGCACGAGGGCGCCTTGTGCTGGCACCCGACCGACTAGCCGTTCTGGCGGAGCATTATCGGCGCCCAGTGCCGCGCCTGGAGTTCGGCAGAGCCGTTCGTGGAATGGTCTCCGCCATGATGGACATTTCGGACGGTCTGATCGCTGACGCGAGGCATATTGCCCAGGCCAGCGGCATCGGACTCGCGCTTGATCTGGAAGTTGTGCCCTTGTCGGCGGCGGCGCATGCCTGGTTCGACATTCGGATTGACCCGGAAGCGGCCATGGAAAGGTTGGTCACCGGGGGCGACGACTATGAACTCTTGCTGACGGCCCCGGAACGCGACGAGGCGGCCCTGCGACGCGAGGCGGATCGGTTGCGGCTGCGGTTGACCAGGATAGGGCGCGTGGTGGCAGGAACAGGCGTCGAGGCCCGTTATCTCGGCAACCGTCTGGACGTTGGAGCAGGGGGTTGGGTTCACGGCGGGTAGCAACGGAATCTCAAGCCCTGTCGTGCAATGTTCCGCCATGCGCCGCAGAGACATCTTCGCCCTTGGAACGCTCGCCCTTGCCGCCACGGCAGCCAGCCAGGCTTCGGCAGGAGGGCCTACGTCCTCCTCGGGATCCGTCAGTCCCTCGCTGAACATTGCAGGCGTGGGGATTCCGATCATCGCAGGCGGCCGGATCCGGAACTACGTCTTCGTGACCATCCGGCTGACCCTGGGCGAGGGCCAGACGCCGGAAGCCTTGCGTAGCAAGGAACCCTATTTCCGTGATGCGCTGGTGCGTCAGGCGCACCGAACACCTTTCGTGCTTGCCGACGACTGGACGCGGGTTGATTCGGACGCGATCAGCACCTGGCTCATGCGCGCGGCTCCTTCGATCTCCGGCGCGAATTCGATCTCGGCGGCAGAGGTCGCCCTGCAGACGCCGCGCCGCCGGACGGGCGTGCGTTCCACCTGAGGACCGTCGGCTCAAAAAGCCCGGCCTGACAGCAAAAGCACGGTTGCGCGCTTCCGTCGCATGCGGCACGGTTTGGCCGCAATTCCCGCTGGGGCGCAACCACGCGTCCTGACGCGCACGGGGGGACCGGAAGGCGGAAAGAGGCGAACAACGCCCGCCGCGCCAAGGGTCCGCGCGCCCAACTGCACTAGGTATGGAAACGCCAATGACGAACTACTTGTGGCTAGTGATAGCCGCGGGCGCCCTGGGGGTCCTTTACGGGCTCATCCAGACAGCCGCCCTGATGAAGGCCGAAACCGGCAACGACAAGATGCGAGAAATCGCAGCCGCGATCCAGGAAGGGGCTTCGGCCTACCTGCGGCGCCAGTACACGACCATCGGCATGGTGGGCGTGGTCATCCTGATCGCAGCCTGGCTGCTGATCGGCCCCTATGCCGCCATCGGCTTCGTGATCGGGGCCGTGCTGTCGGGCCTGGCCGGCTTCGCCGGCATGCTGATTTCGGTTCGTGCCAACGTGCGCACGGCGCACGCCGCCTCGATCAGCCTGTCCAAAGGCCTGGACCTGGCGTTCCGCTCGGGCGCCATCACCGGCATGTTCGTGGCGGGCGGCGCGCTTCTGGGCGTGGCAGGCTACTACGGCGTGCTGACCGAGGTGCTTGGGCTGGAATCGACCGGTCGCGAGGTTATCGACGGTCTGGTGGCGCTGGGCTTCGGGGCCTCGTTGATCTCCATCTTCGCGCGTCTGGGCGGCGGCATCTTCACCAAGGGTGCCGACGTGGGCGGCGACATGGTGGGCAAGGTCGAGGCGGGAATCCCGGAGGATGATCCCCGCAACGCTGCCACGATCGCCGACAATGTGGGCGACAACGTCGGCGACTGCGCCGGCATGGCCGCCGACCTGTTCGAGACCTATGCGGTGACCACGGTCGCCACCATGGTGCTGGCGGCCATCTTCTTCCGCGGCCAGCCCTATGTGGATGTGATGATGCTGTTGCCGCTGGCCATCTGCGGTATCTGCATCGTGACCTCGATCATCGGGGCCTTCTTCGTGCGCCTCGGCAAGTCCAACAACATCATGGGTGCTCTGTATCAGGGCCTGATTGTGACCGGCGTTCTGTCGGTCGGCGCGGTGTATCTGGTCATCAACCAAATGCTGCCTGGCAACGCGATCGTCGTAACGACGGGAGGCCTGTCCATCACCGCCATGAGCCTGTTCTGGTCTGGTCTGGTCGGCCTGCTGGTCACCGCCGCCATCGTGGTGATCACCGAGTACTACACGGGCTCCAACTTCCGGCCGGTGCGGTCGGTGGCAAACGCCTCGGTCTCGGGTCACGGCACGAACGTGATCCAGGGCCTGGCCGTGTCACTGGAAGCCACGGCGCTTCCGGCGCTTGTGATCATTGTCGGCATCGTCGCCAGCTTCCAGCTGGCGGGCCTGTTCGGGATCGCCATCGCCACCACGACCATGCTGGGCGTGGCGGGGATGATCGTGGCGCTGGACGCCTTCGGTCCCGTGACCGACAACGCCGGCGGTATCGCGGAGATGGCGGGGCTTCCCTCGGAAGTGCGTCATTCCACCGATGCCCTGGACGCCGTGGGCAACACGACCAAGGCCGTGACCAAGGGCTATGCCATCGGTTCGGCGGGTCTTGGCGCGCTCGTGCTGTTCGCGGCCTACACGTCGGACCTGCAGTACTTCGCCTCGAACCCGGCGGAGTATCCCTTCTTCGCCAACATGGGCGTCGTCGCCTTCGACCTGACCAACCCTTACGTGGTTGTCGGCCTGCTGTTTGGAGGGCTGCTCCCGTTCCTGTTCGGCGGCATGTCGATGATGGCGGTCGGTCGGGCGGCGGAGTCGGTCGTGGCCGAGGTCCGGCGTCAGTTCCGCGAGAACCCCGGCATCATGACCTACGAGGTCAAACCGGAGTACGGCAGGGCCGTCGACATCCTGACCAAGGCTGCGATCCGCGAGATGATCGTGCCGTCGCTGCTGCCTGTGCTGTCGCCGATCGTGCTGTTCGTCGCGGTCCTGTTCATCTCGGACAAGGCCAACGCTTTCGCCGCTCTCGGGGCCATGCTGATGGGCGTGATTGTCACGGGCCTGTTCGTTGCGATCTCGATGACCAGTGGCGGTGGAGCCTGGGATAACGCCAAGAAGGTCATCGAGGAGGGCTTCACCGACAAGAACGGCGTTCTCCATGGCAAGGGGTCCGAGGCCCACAAGGCCGCGGTGACCGGCGACACGGTCGGCGATCCCTACAAGGACACGTCCGGTCCGGCGGTGAACCCGATGATCAAGATCACCAACATCGTGGCGCTGCTGCTGCTCGCGGTGTTGGCGAGCGGGAACATCGGCTGATCCGGCCAGCCGCGTGAAACGAAAGACGCCCCGGAGAGCGATCTCCGGGGCGTTCTTCTTGTTGGGCCGAGGCCGTTAACGCCAGTTTCGCTTCTGCATTATTCGTCCGCAAGCACAGCCGAGAACGCCTAGAACGACCAGGGTCATCAAGACCCAAACATTGTCGACACCGCGTCGGAATGCGTAGACAAGCCCGCCGATCGCAAGCATTCCGACCCAGAACCAGAAAATCAGAAAGTCGCTGGATTTCCACAAATTCAAGGAGACCCTCGCAGCGAAGCCGTCTCTAGTCCGGGCGGCGCTGGCCGGGGACGTCCTCGTCGGTGCGGGGCAGCTGGCCGCGTCCGACGTTGCCGAGCAGCTGTTCGATCACGGTTAGCTCACGACCGCGCGTCGGAGTCTCCCGGTCGTTCATCGCGACCTGCTGGCCGTCTTCCAAGCCCAGCGTGCGCACCTCAGCGACCTTGTCGTCTTCGGCGAACGTAATGGCAGTGACGGAACGCTGGGAGACCTGCGGACGGTTGTAGGTGTACCGCTCGGTCGTCTGGCTGATGTAATACCAGATGTTGTCTTCGAACGTGGACGTGGCCGACGGCGAACCCAGTTGAGCCAACACGGTCGATTTGGTGTCTTCGCCGACCTTGATCTCGGCAGGCGCGACATCGACGGTCTGGAAGCCGTGAGAGCCCACGATCGGCGCGCACGCCGAAGCGAGTGCGGCAACGGCAGTGAAAACGGCCAGACGGGCGGCGGCTTTGGTCATGGATCGGAGCGCCTGCGACAAAACAAGGTCTTTGACCTAGACGGACCCGCGTCCTAGTTCAACGGCGCGGCAGAAAAGGGGCCGTCATCCATGCTCCAGAACCTGTTCCGAGTCCGGCCCAACGATCGCATTGGCCTGGAGCTCTATGCCAAGACGGTCGATCAGGCCCGGGATCCCGGCTTCTACACGGCGTTGGGCGTTGCCGACGAGATCGATTCCCGGTTCGAACTCTACACGTTGCATGTCCTGCTGCTGATCCTGCGATTGCGCGATGAGGGCGCCGACGGAGCCGACCTGGCCCAGGAGCTGTTCGATGTCTACGTGTCGGCTCTGGACAACGCCCTGAGGGAGTTGGGCGTCCATGACGTCACCATGGCCAAGAAGATGCGCAAACTGGGTGAAGCCTTGTATGGCCGCATGACCGCCTACGAGGGCCCCATCCGTGCTGAGGATCGGTCGGCGCTATCGGAAGCCTTGGGCCGAAACGTCTATGCCGGTGCCGGGGCCGAGTCTGCAGCGCGTCTTGCGGATTACGCCTTGCGGGCACGGTCGGGGCTGGCAGAGCAATCTCTGAAGACTGTGCTGGCACGGCCAGCCTGGGCGGAGGTCGTCGCTTGACGGGCATTTTTCGGCTTCCCTTCAGCTATGTCTTGCGGGTCAACGAGATTGGCGCGGGCGTCACCCGCCTGCTGGTTCCGGATGACGCCGAGCGGGTTCGCATCGTGAAGGCGCTCGATCTTGCGTCGCTCTCCACCTTCGAGAGTGAGCTCTCCGTCGTACCCGCTCATCTCGGCTGGACCTTGTCCGGTCGGGTCAAGGCGGAGGCCGAACAGGTGTGCGGGATCACGCTGGAGCCTTTGCCGGTGACGGTTGACGCCCGGTTTGTCGTTGCTCTGGTCGAGGAAGCCGACGTCACGCCCGAGGTGGAGGTGACGCTCGATGACGATTCGCCAGACGTGATCGAGGACGGGAAGATCGATCTTGGGCAGTACGCCGTCGAACAGTTCGCGCTTTCGCTGGATCCCTTTCCGAGGAAACCAGACGCTGAGTTTGTTCAGCCGGAGGAGCCTGCGGAAATCTCGCCTTTCGCCGTGCTGAAACAGATGCGCACAGCGGGCGAAGGCGGAAAAAGCTGACGTAACGTCGGGCCGGATTGCATCCATCTCCACGGGCGGTATCTTCGCCGCAACTGAGACCGCGCCGTTGGCGGCGCGACGGAGCGTCCGACCCCTTGCCAGCCCCGACCGTTATCTCTCTTGACGCCATGGGCGGCGACCATGGTCCGCCCGTCGTCGTGGCGGGTGTGCGCGATTACATCCGCAGGCACGGTGGCGAGGGAGTGCGATTCCTGCTGCATGGTGACGAAGCCGCCATCGTCCTTGAGATGGCTCGTCACGATCTGACCTCCGACGTCTGCGACATTCGCCACACGGAAAAGGTCGTGGCGATGGACGAAAAGCCCGCACAGGCGATGCGCCGGGGCAAGGGGTCCAGCCTCTGGAACGCCATTGAAGCGGTAAAGACGGATGAAGCCGGCGCGGCCGTGTCAGCCGGAAACACCGGCGCACTCATGGCCATTTCCAAGCTGATCCTGCGGATGTCGGCACAAGGTCTGGAACGCCCGGCCATCGTTGCCAGCTGGCCGACGCTCAAGGGCGTGACGGCGGTGTTGGACGTCGGAGCCAACGTCGAGAGCGATGCCGAACAGCTGGTCGAGTTCGCCATCATGGGCGAGGCGTTCCAGACTGCGGTTCATGGTGTGAAGCACCCGACGATCGGGGTCCTGAACGTCGGCTCCGAGGACATGAAGGGTCACGAGGCCGTCCGGGAAGCGTCGCGCATCCTGCGCGAGGGTGGCCTGGGGTTGAACTATCACGGCTTCGTCGAGGGCGACGACATCGCCAAGGGCACGGTCGACGTGGTCGTCACCGACGGCTTCACCGGCAACATCGCCCTGAAGACGGCCGAGGGCGTGGCCCGGTTCATCTCTGCCCTGCTGAAAGAAGCCCTGAGCTCCAGCCTTCAGGCCAAGGCTGGCGCGTTGATCGCCATGCCGGCCCTCAAGGCCATGGCCCAGAAGATCGATCCCAGTGCCATCAATGGCGGACCCTTGCTCGGTTTGAACGGCATCGTTGTGAAGAGCCACGGCGGGGCCAATGCCAAGGGGTTCGGCAACGCCATCCGCATTGCCGTCGATCTGGCCCGCAGCGATTACCTGACAACCGTCGGGGCCAATCTCGGTCGTCTGGATCGCATGATGCATGCGGACGTCCCGGCGACCGCCCCCCGAGAAGAGACCGTTTCGTGAGCGTTATCCGCAGCGCCGTCACCGGCGTGGGTTCCTATCTTCCCGAACAGATCGTCACCAATGACGACCTGTCCAGGATCGTGGACACCTCCGACGAATGGATTATCGAGCGCACCGGGATCCGCCAGCGCCATAAGGCGCGTGACGATCAGCCGACCAGCGATCTGGCGACCGAAGCCGCCCGTCGCGCCCTGGCCGACGCGGGCCGGGATCCGTCCGAGATCGACTTGATCATCGTGGCGACCACGACGCCGGACATGACGTTTCCGGCCACGGCCTCGATCGTCCAACGCAAACTGGGCGCTCCGACCTGTATTGCCTTCGACGTTCAGGCGGTGTGTTCGGGCTTCGTCTATGCGCTCAGCGTCGCTGACGGGTTTGTGGCGCGCGGGCATGCGAAGTGCGCCCTGGTCATCGGTGCCGAGGAAATGACCCGGCTGATGGACTGGACCGACCGTACGACCTGCGTCCTGTTCGGCGACGGGGCCGGTGCCTTTGTGGTCGAGCCGCGCGAGGGGCAGGGGACGACGGTGGATCAGGGCGTTTTGGGCTTCGCCTTGCGTTCGGACGGGACGAAAACCGACCTGCTTTACGTCGACGGCGGACCGTCCAGTACAGGTACGGTTGGCCACTTGCGAATGGCGGGCAATCAGGTGTTCCGCCATGCCGTTGTGAACATCGCCGAGGCCATCACCGCCGCCTGCGAGAAAGCCGGTATCACCGTCCCCGACGTTGACTGGTTCGTGCCGCATCAGGCCAACCAGAGAATCATCAAGGGCGTCGGCGACCGGTTGGGCCTGGACGAGAACAAGGTAGTCTCGACGGTTTCGATGCACGCCAACACCTCGGCGGCCTCGATCCCCCTGGCGATGGACGCCGCGATTCATGACGGCCGGATCAAGCGAGGTGACCTGATCCTGCTGGAGGCCATGGGCGGCGGGTTGACCTGGGGGGCCTGCGCGTTCCGCTTCTGATGGCTCGGGCTCAATGATGCTCACGCTTTGACTTGGCGGTGTTTTCCCCTTTTATGGGAAGTCTGGACCTTGGGGGATGATCCGTGGGCGAACTGCAGACACTGACCCGTGCCGACCTGTGCGAAGCTGTCCATGAGGAAGTCGGCCTGTCGCGCCAGGAGTGCGCGAGCCTGGTCGAGCGGACCCTCGATTTGATTGTCGAGGCCCTTGAGAAGGGCGAGACCGTCAAGCTGTCGGGCTTCGGCGTGTTCCAGGTCCGTGAAAAGCGCGCCCGGATGGGGCGAAATCCCAAGACCGGTGAGCCTGCGGCGATCAATCCGCGCCGTGTCATCAGCTTCCGCGCCAGCCAGATCATGAAGGCACGCGTCCACTGGGCAAACGGGTCCTGAGATGCCGAAGTCCGCTCAGGCCTTCCGGACGATATCGGAGGCTGCCGAGGCGGTCGGCGCGCCCCAGCATGTGCTGAGGTTCTGGGAAACCAAGTTCGCCTTCGTGACTCCGGTGAAGCGGGCGGGCGGACGGCGATTCTATCGGCCCCAGGATGTGGTGATCCTGAAGGCGATCAAGAAGCTGCTTCACGAGGACGGCCTGACCATCAAGGGCGTGCAGAAGCTGCACAAGGAGCAGGGGCTTGCGGCGCTGTCGTTGCATGGGGGCGGTGAGGGGGCAGTCAGTTTCTCATCTCCCGAGGCCGTCCCGGCCACGTCTCAGCAGTCCCGGTTGACGGACGCAGGACCGGGCCCTGCGGCCTTGCGTCTGCAGGCGGTGCTCGCCGATCTGGAGACTGCAAGGGCCCGCCTGGACGCGGTGCTTGCGGCCTGACACGCAATCGACGCCGGCCGTGCTTTTAGGGTTTGCGGCGGCGCGGCCCCCCCGCTATACGACCGGCCTCTCGGAGCGTGGCGCAGCCTGGTAGCGCACTTGACTGGGGGTCAAGGGGTCGCAGGTTCGAATCCTGTCGCTCCGACCATCTTCCCTTGACCCATGACATTCGCCCTGACGCACGGCACGGGGCAGATCCCCGATTGGGGGCGGTTTTTCCGTCCTATGGCTTCCGACGATTCAGGAGTGGCTTGCCTTCCGCCCAGCTGAGCAGCGGGAACAGCGGGACGCCCCAGAGGGTCCCGACCAGCGCGTAGTAGGCGAGCTGGGCCAGCGCGTTGGCAGGCAGGCGCTCGCCCACAACGGTTGCGGCCCAGATGTAGAAGCCGAGGAAGGCGACAATGCCGAAGGCCGCGACCAAACGGCGGGTTCGAAGGCCCATCAGCGGGTGTTCCGGAAGAGATAGAAGGTGAAGAGGCTGAGAACCGAACCCGCCCCCGACCACAGGGTCCAGCCGAGCTCGTCCATCGTGGCCGCGCCGAAGACGCGGACGGCCAGGAACCAGCCGCAGGCCGCGCCGGTCGCGGACACCAGGCTGGCGCCGAACAGGCCCCTGCGGCCGGTGATCTGGTCGGCGGCCCAGGCGAGCGCCAGCACGGCAAGGATGGCGATGACGATGTCGACGTGCTGCACTCAGGCTCCTTTGTCCGCGCGTTACGTCGCATGCGACCTCGCGTCATGACGACGACTTTGATCTTGCCGCGATCGGCGGGCATACCGCCAGCGTCGCTTCAGAGCGACACTGTAACTGTCGGAGCGTCGGGCGTCGAATGAACCGTTTCGGAAGGGGCGAACAGTCGCGGGCCGTGGCCGTCTGGCTGTTCTTCACCGCAGCCATGGTGTTCGCCATGGTGGTCATCGGCGGGATCACGCGTCTGACAGGATCCGGCTTGTCGATCACGGAGTGGCAGCCGATCATGGGTGCCCTTCCGCCGCTGAGCGAGGCGGACTGGAACGAGGCCTTCGAGAAATACAGGGCGATCCCGCAGTACGCCCTCGTCAACGCGGGCATGAGCCTGGATGAGTTCAAGGGCATCTTCTGGTGGGAGTGGTTCCACCGGCTGTTCGGTCGTCTGATCGGAGTGGTGTTCGCCATCCCGTTTTTTGCCTTGCTTGCGTTTCGGTTCCTCCCGGAGCGGTCGTTCCTGGGGCGGCACGCCCTCCCGGATCGTCTGATCTGGCGGTGCGCCATCCTCCTGGCGATGGGCGGACTGCAGGGAGCCATTGGCTGGTGGATGGTGTCCTCAGGCCTGTCGGAGCGGGTCGATGTGGCCCCCGAAAGATTGACGGTGCATCTGGGTCTGGCCTTGCTGATCTTCGCAGGCCTGATCTGGACGGGGCTGGAGGCCTGGAACGGGCCGGAAGCGTCGCGGTCGCCGGCGGGTTGGAGCCGGGGCGCGGCGGTTCTGTGGGGTGCCGTCTTTTTCCAGTGCCTGCTGGGCGGGCTGGTGGCGGGAGCCAAGGCGGGGTTCATCTATACGGACTGGCCGCTGATGAACGGGGCGATCTTGGCCCCGGTGGACTGGGGACAGGGGGCGTTGGCGTTCCTGCATGATCGGGCCCTGGTGCAGTTCAATCACCGGGTCTGGGGCTATCTGCTGGTCATCGGCGGCACGGTCTATGCCGTGCAGGCCTGGCGGTGGAGGCTGGCCGAAGGTCTGGGCACCTCGGCCATCGTTGTGGCGGTCGCCTTGTGGCTTCAGGCGGCCCTTGGCGTGGTCACCCTGATCAGCGTGGTGCCGCTGTGGCTCGGCGGGTTGCATCAGGCCGGAGCGGCGCTGGTGCTGGCGATTGCGACGGCCAACCTGTGGCTGGTGCGGCGATCCCAACCCCGGTTGTTCATGAGCGGCCCGAGGGGCTGATCTTCGATCAGGCGCGAACGTTGTCCCAGGGGCCGGTGATGGCGAGGGTTATGCCGGGGAACATGATGTTGACGAACAGGGTCGAGCCGTCGGGGGAAAAGACGGCACCGGCCAGCTCTGCGTTCCCGCGGAAGACGTTGCGGGCGATGGTATAGACCTTGCCGTCCGGTGTGACGCCCTTGAGGTGGTTGCGCGTGGTGTCGGAGTAGTTGTCCTCGCACAGGATCAGGTGGCCGTTTGGCGCGATCGCCAGATTGTCGGCCATGTTCATCGTCTTCTCGTTCGTGCTTTCGACGAAGAGCTGCAGCCGACCCGGTTGGGCCGCTTCCTGCGGTGTGCCTTCGGCCGGTGAGGGGACGTAGCGGAGCACCTGGCCGCGCTGGATCGGCCCGCCCGTTGTGGCGGTCATGTAGAGTTCGTTGGCACCCCAGAAGATGCCTTCGCCGCGCGCCACGAGCGCGGCGCCTGCCGCATGACCGCGGCTGCGGAGATCACCCGCCGGGCTTTCGACGTCGTCCATGTCGATCCACACGGCTTCGACCCAGTCGCCGACGTTCCAGAGGCGGGTGTCGTGGTTCGTGGTCGAAGCACCGGGCTGACCTTTGACAGCCAGGGCCTGAAGACGGCCGCCCTCGGCCAGTTTGCCGGGTGTGTTGGGGATGAAGCGGTAGAAGAGGCCATCGACCTTGTCTTCGGTCAGATAGACAATGCCGGTTGCGGGATCGACGCAGACGGCTTCGTGGGCGAAGCGTCCCATGGCCTTCAGCGGCACGGGATCAACCAGGCCCGACGCAGCGGCCGGCACCTCGAAGACGTAGCCATGTTCCTTGGTAACGTCGGCGTCGGCCGGGGTCTCTTCGGTCTCCTCGCAGGTCAGCCAGGAGCCCCAGGGGGTGTGGCCACCGCAGCAGTTGGTGGAGGTGCCCGCCAGCGACAGGTGCTGGCTGACGACCTCGCCGGTGGCCATGTCGTAGATCAGGGTGGTGGTGCCGCCGGGCAGGGGGCGACCGTCTTTGTATGTCCCGTAGGCCTTGTCGACCGGCAGGCGGTCGATCAGGGCCTGATCCTGACCGCCCGGGCCCCAGTCGCGATGGTTGGCGTTGCGACCCCTCAGCTCGTGGTTGCGGACGAGAGCGACACGGCTTCCCTCAAGCGCGAAGCAGCCCATGCCGTCGAACTGTCCCGGCACGACCAGACCGTCCGACATGGCCTCTCCGCCCTGGGACAGGATCCGGTAGGAGAAGCCCTGGGGCAGATCGAGCATGCCGTTGGGATCAGACACCAGCGGCCCGTAACCCTCGACCTCGTTGATATAGGTTTCCGATGCGCCCTGCGCGACGACGCTTTTCGCCAGGCCGGTGAAGGCGAGAGCGGCGGCACCGGTGGAGAAGAGGCTGCGACGGTCGAGGCGCATGTTTGGACTCCCTGGAACGCTGGACGTTTAGGCCACGCGGGGTCCCGGGGTCATCATGGTTCTGTGACGGCGGGTGCGACGCAGGCGCGCCTCATCGCTCTTCCGCTGTGAACGGGTGGGAAGGGCGGGCGGAGCGTCCCGGCTTTCGCCGGGATGACAATGGAATACCGTTTCGCGAAAGCTTCGACGCTCCGCGCGGTTGGTCTGATCGGAAGCGGACGGCCCCGC
>VYLC01000072.1_pt1 | contig 32689 bp, 28 predicted proteins | sample 5109531 | NCBI WGS metagenome assembly VYLC01 (sample SAMN12291787, study PRJNA351875) | freshwater metagenome | isolation source: freshwater lake | place: USA: Michigan, Gull Lake | collected 2013-08-08
CTTAGTACGACCAGCAAAGAAATTGGTAAAAGCTGTTTGTAAATGTCTTAACCCTTGTTGTAAAGGTACACAACTAACTTCGTTTAAAAAGTCTAATTCTTCTTGCTTTTTCCAATCAGTTAGCATTGAAGAAGTTTCAGCATATCCTACTCTTTCTTGCTTTTCGTACCATGCTTGTGTTCTGAGATGGAGAGCTTTATTGTCAACTAATCTTACACAGCCCAAAGTGCGCCGCAATAGCGACTCTTGTTCGGGTGTGGGGTAAAATCGGAACGAGTAGGCTTTCTCCATGTCTCACATTTTAGCATATATAGCGTTTCCTGTTAACAAGAGGTACATTCTCAATCCTGAAAAGCTTAATCAGCAAAGGTTAAAGTGTGCCACCCAGATGTGAGAACCGCTATATTTCGTAAATGTGCTAATATTTAACAGTAAAGCCGTCGTTCTACGACGGGGTTTCAGTCCCAAATTTTCGATGATAGATTTTAATACTCTCGCTGAATTTTCCCGCAACTATTGCATCTCGATTTGTGCCTTTTTAGTACCCGCTAACTTAGTAACCACCGTTTTAACAGTTCTTTTTCTCTATTTCGGTCGTCCTACCCGTCAAATCTTCCCCATTGCTTCCCTAGCTTTGTTGTTCGCTGTCACCATGTTTCTCCACGTCGCCACCTGGTTAATGATCGGTGTGGTTATGGCCCCCACTTTTATCCTCTTTGGACTGGGTTTAACCTGTTTTGTGATCAATCTTCAAGCCATCAGCGATCGCCAAAGCTTGGAACAGTTATTACACACTGGTGTTAGTCGTCTGGCCCGCTCTTTCAACTAAAAAAAGCGCCGAGACTTCCCCCTTCCCACATAGTTGAACCAATAGGCTAATCTTGATGCGTCCAAGAGCGATGAGCCAGACGCAAACCCCAATCGAGCAGATAACCAATCGCGCCAATAACGAGAATCACTGCCATCAACTCTGAATAAGCGAGTCGATCGCGTGTATCGAGAATATAATAACCCAAACCCGCACTAACCCCCAGCATTTCCGCCGGGACAAGAACGATCCAGATAATACCGATAGCCAAACGAAAACCAGTTAAGAGATGGGAGAGGATCGCAGGCAGAATAATCTGGAAAACCGTTTCCCCTCGGGTAGCACAGAGACTGCGGGCTAAAGTCAACCAAGAGCGATCAACCGCGTTAACCCCGGCAGCCGTATTGAGAAGGATCGGCCAGATAGCCGCCACTGTCAGCAAAAAATACACAGGTAGATCACCAATTCCCAAAACCATCACCGCTAAAGGCATCCAAGAAAGGGGCGAGATCATGCGTAGAAATTGAAATACGGCCGACAAAGCTGATTCAAGGGAGCGATACAACCCGATTAATACCCCCAACGGCAAACCGATGGCACTAGCGAGAGCCAAGCCCACAAGAACCCGGCGGCAACTGGTGAGGATATGGGGCATAATCTCCCCCCGAACAAAAAGATGTAATAAAGCGACAAAAGATCGCTCAGGGGAAAAATCATTTAAAATCGGGTTTGAGTGCCATAGAGGACTGGTAAATAGCCACCAGAGCAATAATCCAAAGCCTATACCCCATAAGGGTAGTAAAGATATTGGCGGGGAGGTCAAAGATTGTGACTTCATAGGTTAGGACCCTTAAAATTTGATCGTCTCGATGCGGGAGAGATTATTCGGTAAGCCGAAAGCTTTCGGTCCGCCCACCTGTTGCAAGGCATTACGGACAAAAGAGTCATCCACGAGATCCCGCGCCACCTGTCGGGGTTGCAGTTTTTGGAGAAAATCCGTATTTCCTTCTACCTGAGTGGTTTTGAGCAAGCGTACCAGTTCCTCCGTATAGGAAGGGAAAGGATAGGGCTGGAAATCGATCCGGTTGACTTGCCAGTCTGGATTCTGGATCGCCCCGTCTTTTTTATAGAAATTGCGATCGTAGTAAGTAAGCGCCCGTTGCAATACTGGCAGCGGGTGAGGCGTATATTTTCCACCATCTTTAGAGAGAATCCGGGCCACTTCGGAGCGATTGCCCCGTGACCAGAGTTGGGCTTTAACGAGGGCGTTTACCACCTTCTGCGTCCATTGTTTCCGTTGCCTAATATCCTCCTCGTGAACAAAGACGACGCAACAGGCGTGATTCTTCCAGACATCGCCGGTGAAACGGAGAACCCTACCGGTTTTTAGATTTTCCGCCGCTGCGTTGAAAGGTTCAGCAACAATATAACCACCGATGCTCTTATTGGCGAGGGCTGATACCATATCCGGGGGCGGGAGAACCACTAGATTAACCTCGTTAGGAGCTATCGGCGCGTCCTTGGCTTTGCGAACTATTTTCAGCCCGTTACGTTGTAAGAGTTGTTGCAAGACCAAATTATGAATCGAATACCAGAAAGGAACCGCGATCGTTTTACCTCCCAATTCCCTGGGATTTTCAATATCGGGAAGGACGGTGAGGGCTGAGCCGTTGGTATGGTTCCAAGCGACGATTTTAGCGGGGAAATTGCGCCCGTAACGAATCCAGATCGAGGTGGGAAAAAGAACATGAATAACGTTCACCTGCCGAGCGAGAAAGGCTTCAACAATCTGCGCCCAAGAGCGGAATAGGCGCGGTTGTTCTGCCGTTAAACCTTCCGCTTGATAAAGTTTTCGCGAGTGGGCCACCAATAGGGGGGCGGCATCCGTAATCGGTAGATAACCGATTTTCACAGGCTGGTCGTTGGCATTGGCGTTAACAGGGAGACTCCCACTATCGGCGGCGATCGCTGCCCCGAAGGAACTGGTAAACAGTGCCGAAAGTTTCAGGAAATCTCGACGGCTCATGCCGCAACAAGCACAATTATCGTCTAGGTTCATGGATTTACAGTGTCATGACAAGGGCTAATTCTTGAAAAATTGACCGGCGTAGATCACTCAACAGCTTTGCTGACTCGAAACGGGGTTTCGGCATCGAGATGGTCCATTCTCGGCGGATGCCCACCGGATGACGGCCCATGAGAAGAACTCGATCGGCCACTAATAAGGCTTCATCGATGTCGTGAGTAACGAGGAGAACCGTGCTGTTATAGAGAGCTATGACTTCTAGGAGGAGTTTTTGCATCTCGAAACGGGTGATCGCGTCGAGGGCGCTAAACGGCTCATCAAGGAGGAGGAGAGAGGGGCGGCGGGCGAGGACGCGGGCTAGAGAAACTCTCTGAGCCATACCGCCCGATAGTTGATGAGGATAGGCACGCTCGAAGCCCTCTAGTTTCACGCTTTTAACAGCGGTGTGAACCCTTTCGCATAATTGCTGATGATCGAGGCGGGGCATCCGCTTTAATTTCAAACCAAAAGCCACGTTTTGCCAAACGGTTAACCAAGGTAAAAGGGCGGGGGATTGAAAGACGATCGAGCTGCGGATGTCTGGTGCTTGTAGGGGTCGTGAGTGCAATTGTATTTCTCCGCCATCGGCACTTTGCAAACCAGCGGCGGTAGCAAGGAGGGTAGATTTGCCGCAACCACTAGCCCCAAGCAAACAAACCACCTCACCGGACCGCACCTGTAGGTTAATATCCTCAAAAACGGTACGGTAGCCATTGCGGGTTTTATAGCGTTTGTGGAGATTTTTCAGGGTGAGGACGGGGTAATCAGTGGCGACGCTCATTCCCTCACCCCCGCTCGATCGAGTTCGCCAGTGAGAATTTTATCGGTAGAGGACTGACGTTGTAACTCTCTTTCTAGTTGAATCAGGCTCGGAGTTAACACTGGTAAAAAGGCGACCTCGCGCAGCCGTCGCGCCGTGTCGCTATTACGAAAATAGCCTTTTCCTCCCTTAATTTCCGCTTCTAACCATACGGATTCCACCGCTAACCGGGTAATGTCCACTCTGAGGGTGAATAGTTGGCGTGTTCGTCCGAGATCGAAGCTTTCTAGGGTGCTGAATTGCTCGATTTTCTTTTCTAGACGAGTCAGACGCTCCCGGGCGAAGAAATAACGATTGCTCGCTACCGCTGCCTTTCCCCCTAAACTTTTCTCCGTCTCCCCAAGGGATTTACGCGTAATGCCAAGGGCTAGTCCGCATTGTAACAGCAAGAAACAGGGGCGGACTGAGGGTAAAAATTTTTCTGCTTCCAAGCTGATAATCCAGTCGTGAGATAACTGAACTCGATCGAATTCAAGGGTACTGGTGCGGGAAGCTTGTAAACCCAATAATTGTAGGTCTTCACCCCGTTTTAACCCCTCTGCGAAAGAGGGAAGGGCGAGAATAAGAGTTTGTCCAGATGTAGTTTGAGCGGCAACGGCCACTATGAATTCTCCGTTAGAGTCGAGATTAGAAGCCCAAGGCAGGAAGCCATTAACAGTGACGTTTTCTCCCTCGATCTTTGCTTGTAAACGCAGCTCCTCGATACCGCCGAGGTACTTCATCGCGTTAGAGAGTCCTGTCGCTCCGGCTATCTCTCCCTTGAGAACAGCCGGTAGAATTTTGTTTTGTAGGTAAGTGTTATTACTGGCCGCCAGATATTGAATGAAGACGCGCTGACACCAGAAAACAAAACCGGTGGTGAGGCAGCATTGGGACACAGAGGAGATCGCCTCTACTGCCTGTAATAAGGAGCCACCCCGGCCCCCTAAGCTTTCAGGTATAGCATAGCCGAACCAGCCCGATTCTCCTAGCTTGGTTAGGGCCCAACCGAGGTTGAGATTAGCTGTACCGTTGTTGAGGTCAGTGGCTCTTTCTTCTAGAAAAGAACTGATTTCGGAGCCTCGATCGAGCATCATTGTTCTCTCCTAGGGGTGAATATTTTCAATCGAGGTCAAACTATCTATAGGTGCGCCGACCACTTCTCTGGCTCTTTTTACCGCCGCTTCATCGGGACTATCGTAGAAACAGAGACATTTACTCAAGTCTTCGCAAACATAGGTACGCTCGAAACTGACTTCAGGCACTTGAGCGTAAAGGGGGGTTTTCTCCGCTTTTCGTTGCAGGTAAGTTTCCATCGTTAGCCCCGGAGGTAAATTCCACTGTACTAGATAGTTGGCTTTGTCTTTGCGCTCTCGCACAGTGGCTAAGTCCTGCCCAATCAAGCGCATTTCCTTGATTAGTTGCCAACTGAGCCCAGCGTTTTCTAGTACTTGTTCGAGGGAGGCGCGATCGATCGCTTTGATAATCAGGAATAACCGCCCCTCTGTTTCACTGATTAGGGCTTCGATTAACTCTCCCTGGGATTTTGATGCGAGTGTGGCAATGCGCTCCAATATCTCGCTCACCTCTTCTTTTGTCCTTTCTTGTCGATCATCCTCTACTAGATATAGAGTCATAATTCATCTTAAATACATTTACAATACATTTGAGTTTACTGTCTTTGAGAAAAAAAAGCAATATTTTCAAGAGCCTCAAAACGAGGTGACACGGGAGTAGATGGTTCAAGACCGTTTCGCTCAAGTCGTGGCCAGAACCCTTGCCTTGAATGATATGCGTGACCCGATTTTTTCGATAACCGCTAGATCCGGCTGAATTTTTTTCAGCCAAAGACTTGACAAACTCCAAAATTTTTGCTAACCTTGTAGTATAATGGGAATCTGTCTCGGCCTACGAACTCTCTTTTTAACTCTTTCTCAAGAATAAAAATTTTAACCCGAATTGCCGGTAGTAGCTAAACTAAGAGCAGTACCAAGGGAAACGGTGACTATGGAAGTTATTTGCACGCGTCCCCACTGTCCGAAACCGCGTAATCAATGCCCAGACCTAGACGATAACAATCGCTTAACCTCGATCGATCAGAAGTATTGTACTACTTGCGGGATGCCATTAATTTTAGGGGGACGTTATTTGCCAGAACGTCTATTGGGACAAGGAGGATTTGGGGCGGCATTTTTAGTAGTAGATCGTTATAGTCCCAAAAAAGCTAAATGTGTACTCAAACAATTTCAACCTTCCGGTAATTTAAGTCCGCAAGCTTTAGAAAAAGCGAAAAACTTATTTTTTCAAGAAGCGCACGTTTTAGAAGATTTAGGACGAGAACATCCCCAAATCCCCGATCTCTATGCTTTTTTCCCTTTAACAGTCAAGAATCAATTAACGGGAGAAGAAGAGCAATTTTTCTATCTGGCCCAGGAATATATCGACGGTAAAAACTTAGAAGAAATTCTCCAACAGCAACAAAAACCCTTTCAAGAAAGTGAAGTCAAAAACATTCTCGAAGAATTACTTCTTATCCTCAAATTTATTCATGAAAATGGTTCCATTCACCGGGATATAAAACCATCTAACATCATGCGCTCCAAAAATGGCCGCCTCTATTTACTCGATTTTGGGGCAGTAAAACAGGCTACCAATAATCCCAATAATACACAAGAGAAATCCACAACAATTTACTCGGCAGGATTTGCCCCTCCCGAACAACAATTAGGCAATCAGGTATCGGCAGCCACGGATTTATATGCCCTAGCAGCTACCTGTGTTATGCTCTTAACTAATCGCGATCCTGATGATCTATACGATCCGCAAAAACAGGTCTGGAATTGGCAAAATTATGCCCCCAACATCAGTGCAGATTTAGCAAGAGTATTCAATAAAATGTTACTAGCAAATCCCCTGGATAGATTTCAATCCTGTGGAGAAGTTTTAACCGCTTTAAATCCTCCTCCTCCATTTTCCCCATCTCCTTCACCTTCTCCAATTCCTCCATCTCCTTCACCTTCTCCAATTCCTCCATCCCCTCCATCTCCTCCAGTGATTAGAAAAACTTCCCGCTTTTCTCTTGGAGAAACCTTCGCTAATGCTGCCTTTACAGGATTTGAGGGGACATTATTAGTAATTGCCTTAAATAGTTTAGTCCCCTCGGCAGGAATTGTCATCGCTTTTATGATCATGGGGGGCTTAGTTTTGGCATTATTTAAAAAAGTGATTGAAGGGGTAGATTTAGCGATTCTAGCAGCAATTACCTCCTTTGCCTTCTGGTTATATACGGAACTGCAAGGAACCCTAAGTTTCCCTGAAATTGCTATCATTGCCGTGATGGCAGCCATCGGAGCAATTGCTATTACCGCCTTTTTCCGGCTAATATATCAGATAATTTTGCGATTATTTTAAAACCCTGAAAGTTGCAAAATTATCATCACTACCGCCAGTAATCGTGCCACCGAGGTCTAAAATAGTTTGCAGATAGTCGAGGATTTCCTGCGAAATTAACTCTCCCGGCATCAAAACGGGAATACCGGGGGGATAGGGACAGATGACATCAGCACTAAGACGATCGAGGGCATTTTTCCGGGATACTATCTCTGTAGGGGCAAAAAAAGCCTTTCTAGGAGAAATAGCCAAATTTCCCGTGACTGGGGGAGGAGTGGGGGGTAAACTGGTAGAGGAAGGGGATTTCAGGCATTGAAAAGCAGTAATTAGACGATTAATGTGTTCTCGATGGTTGCCGATGGAGATAATAAAAGTAAGTTGGCTGAAAGTCGGTAATTCTGCGGTGACAGCGTATTTTTCTCGCAAAATATCGTCTATTTCGTAACCAGTTAAACCAAAATCTTTGACGATTACCGTTAAACGAGTGCGATCGAACCAGTGACAACCCGGAATAGAATGGGGAAAGTCTAAAACAGAGATATTAGGAATTTTATTGAGTTCTTTTCGGGCGATAGCGGCTAAATCAAGGGTTTTGCTCAGTAAATCTAGTCCTTGCGTCGCCATTTGCTTTCTAGCACTATCAAGAGAAGCGAGAAGTAGATAACTAGGGCTAGTGGTTTGAACTAATTGTAAGGCTCGATCGACTTTTTCGGAACTAATGCGATCGCTTTTTAAGTGTAACATTGATGCTTGAGTTAAGGCCCCTAAAACCTTATGGGTGGACTGAATAGCCATATCGGCACCGAGAGACAGCGCAGCCGGAGGTAAATCGGGATGAAAGGCAAAATGCGCCCCGTGAGCCTCATCGACGAGCAGCGGGATAGAATAATGATCGGTAATCTGGGCGATAGTTTTTAAGTCACAGCAAACCCCTTGATAGGTGGGAGAGACTACCATCACCGCTTTGGTGTCGGGATGAAGTTTCAGGGCATTTTCGAGGGATTGGGGGGTTATATTTAAATTTAGATCGATAGTGGGATTATATTCGGGATTGATAAAGATAGGCTGCGCCCCAGAGAGAATTAAGCCTGAAATTGCCGATTTATGAATATTTCTCGCCAAAATAATTTTATCTCCCTGGCCGCAAGTGGCTAAAATCGCCGCAATAATGCCACAACTGGAACCATTGACCAAAAACCAGCTTTTATCTGCCCCAAATGTCTCGGCTGCTAAAATTTGCGCTTCTTTAATCACTCCCGTCGGGGCAAACAAATTATCAAGGTCGGGTAATTCGGGTAAATCGGCTTTAAAGACGCTTTTTCCCAGTAAATTACTTAAATCCTCCCCGATTCCTTCCCCCTGCTTATGCCCTGGAGCATAAAATGGTACATCTAAACTATTGACTTTTTTTTGCAGTTGTGATATTAGCGGAGCAGATTCTGGCGAAGACATTGTGGGAAGTGGGGAAGTGGGGGGATTTGTCAGTAATCAGTAATCAGTAAACAGTAATTGGTAATTAGTGAAGATTGATCGGCGAATAATATCATTTAAAGCTTAAAACTTAAAACTTATCACTTTAATCTCATAACTGATGACTGATAACTGGTAACTGATCACTGATAACTGTTAAATATCTGTGCCTAACATTTGCAGTTTATATAAACTAGCGTAGAGGCCGTCTTTGGTTAATAAATCTTCATGGGTTCCCGATTCGACTAATTCCCCGCGTTTAAGGACAAGAATTCGATCGACATCGCGAATAGTAGAGAGACGATGGGCGATAATAATAGCAGTACGATCGACTAGAATCTGTTCTAAAGCTTCTTGAATTAATACTTCTGTCCCCACGTCTAAACTAGCGGTAGCTTCATCTAAAACTAAAATTTCGGGATTACGAATAGCGACTCTCGCAAAAGCGAGTAATTGTTTTTGTCCTCCCGATAAATTTGCGCCCCGTTCCCGTAAAAGGGTATGATAACCATCGGGTAACTCCTCGATAAAGTGATCGATATTAGTTAATTTAGCTGCTGCCTTCACTTGCTCAAAATCATAATTTTCCCCTAAAGTAATATTGCGAGTAACATCTCCGGCAAATAGAAAAGTTTCTTGGAGAATGACACCGATATAACGTCTTAATTCCGCTTGGGGAAGATAACGGATATCGATACCATCCACTAGAATTCTGCCCTTACTTGGTTCGTAAAGACGACAGAGAAGACGAATAATCGAACTTTTTCCCGCACCGGTGGGACCAACTAAAGCGACTTTTTCCCCTGGATGAATGGTAAAATTGAGACCTTTGATAATATATTCATCGGGTTTATAACCAAACCAAACATTCTCAAAAATAATCTCGCCAGTTTGACGTTTTTCTGGGAAGTAAATCTCTTTATAATTGTTAGAATCGGTGATTTCAATGGGAATACTAATTAATTCACCAATTCGTTCTATAGCAGTAAAACCAGCTTGAAACATGGTAAATTTTTCGGCAAACTGACGCAGGGGATTAAAGAGACGTTGGGAGAATAAAATAAAAGCTGATAAAACCCCAAAATCAATGGTTTTCTGGAGAATAAAAATCCCACCTAACCATAATACTCCTCCCACGGCAATTAATCCGATCCATTCCAAAGTGGACGAGACAGCCGAATCATAAAAAATTGTTTTATCTAGGGATTGACGATATTGAGTATTGATAGCGCGAAACATTTCAGCATTAAAGCGTTCGCGGCGAAATAATTGAACAATATTAACTCCGACTACATTTTCCTGTAATTGGGCATTAAGTTTTGATAATTCCTCGCGGACTTGATAGTTAGCGATGCGGTATTGTTTTTGAAAAAAGATAATTAAAGCAGTGACGGGAAATAACATCAACACCAACAATAAAGCTAATTGCCATTGCAGGGTAAACATGGTGATGATAATAACTAAAATATTGACCAAATCACTGACAACTCCGATCGCCCCACTAGCAAAAACTTCTCCTAATGCTTCCACATCGCTGGTTAAACGAGTGACTAAACGTCCCACGGGAGAGCGATCAAAAAAACTGGAGGAAAGGGAGGTGACATGGGTAAATAAATCTTCCCGGACATTAGCAGTAATTGACTGACCGACTTTCTGCACTAGATAACCTTGCATTGTCCCTAAAATCAGTCGTAAAATAATCGAAACCGAGAGGATAATAATTAGGGTATTAATGGCTGCTATTAAGGGCATTCGAGCCAAAAAATCCCAAGTTTGTTCCTTTTGCAAAAGGGAGACCGCTTGACCGATAATTAAGGGTTGGATCGCCCCTGTGAGAGATAGGGGAAAAAGAAGTATTAATGACCAGAATAGCAGGGCTTTTTGCTTTTTTGCGTAGGGAAGTAATCTTAATAATAAGCTCCAGTCATTTTCTTTGACCGGAGGGGACACAGGGGAGGATGATAGACTCATGAAGGGGTTTCCAATGAAATTCTCGGCAGCCGGGGAGAAATTACGCCCCTATTGCTAACTTTTCTAACAGGCGATCGATCTGGAAATATTCCTCCATTAATTCTCGAATACAAGCGACTTTTACCTGTTCCTGTAAGCGAATCTTCCCGAAGGCCTGATCGACGATTTCCACGGTGGTGAGAGTATCTAAATTTACCGAGAGAATCGGTACTTCTAAATCCTCAGCCCGGCCCAAAATCAGGGGATCTGGAGAGATAGAACCAGTTAAGATTAAACAGGTGGTGGAAGTTTCTAGGGCAGCTAACTGTAGGTCTGTGCGATCGCCCCCCGTAATCACGGCCATATTTTCCCCCTTGCGAAAATATTCTAAAGCGGCGTTGACATTCATTGCCCCGATCGCTAAACTTTCTACCATCCAATCCAAACGATCGGGCCGACATAATACTTTGGCCTCTAAAAGATGGACAATTTCCCGAACACTAATACTACGCAGCAGTTTACTAGCGGGTAACAGTCCTAAAACTTCCACACCTTGGCTTACCAGATAGGGTTTAAGGAGAGATTGTACTTCCTCCCAATCATCGGCCGGGATATCGCTAATTACTACCCCCAGCAGCTGATTATTTAATTCCTCTCTTGCTTTCAGCAGACTCTCGGCAATTAGGGGAGAACTATAGCGGGCCACCAATAGGATCGGAGTCTGGAGAATTTTGGCCATCTCCCCCATCGATAACTGAAAAATACTCCCTTCCCAGAGAGTCCCCGGCCCTTCGAGGAGGGTAATATCACTGTTAACCCGATCGAGATAGCCAGCAAGAATATTGCCGTAGTCCTGTTTATCTGCACCTTGCAGACGTTTAGCAACGGAATCCACATCTGTATAGATCAGGGGGAAACGCAGCTGATCGGGGGATAATTCTAGTAATTGCCGGATAAATTCTACATCCTCATCGACCAATTGCCCATCGACGTAGCCCGGACAATTGCCCACTGGTTTGCCGTAACTTATCTCTAGGCCTTTTTGCCGCAAGAGATGCGCTAAACCGACGATAGTTCCCGATTTACCACTGAGGGGTTCCAGGGAAGATATGAGTATAGATTTGGCTGATTTCGCCACGATTTGCTCCTTTTTAACCCGTAAAATCCCGACTTTTATTCTTCAAATCGCAGCAGTTTCCGATAAAATCCCTGCGAAAAGTCGGCTGAACCTAGCTGCTTAAAGGTTTTAATCGCATCGATGAGGTATTCGATCAACTCGGCGTTAATAATCGTCATCTCATAGCTTAGGTCGGCCTGTCCTTCAAATTGTAAACGACAACGGGTCAATTCCGAGGGCAATTTTGATACATACCAAGACGCTACAAAGGGAATCCCTTGACTGTTTTCTATGCGACGATGACCTTCTAAAGCTCCTGCTTGATACAAAGCGATCGCATAGGGCAGGATACTATATTTGTCCTTGGCATAGTAGGGCATATATACTACCACATCGGCCTTATTAGCGGGTTCTAATTGTTCGATAGTCGGCATAATTTAAGTAATAGGACAAAATTAACTTCTTGGTTAGGATAGGCACTCATGCAAGGGGCAAAAGGCAAGAGTTACTTAGGGTCTGCAGCAAAAAGTTTTTCGGTGGGGGTTGGGGGTTGGGGGTTGGGGGTTGGGGGTTGGGGTGTGGGGTTTTACCCATTTTCAGGTGGTCAATTACCTAATTTTCAGGGAAAAAGTCCCGGAATTTTCCCCCCAATCACTCCAAGGGGCGGCACTTTTTGAGGGGAAAAAAGTCTAAAAACCTTGTTGGATAAGGTTTTTAGATTTATTCAGCAAACCCTACTTAGATGTGTGTAATTGATTGTCTCTAGCTACTGTTAATTCTTTGGTTCACAGCCAAGTTACCATTGACACTGATATTTTCCATATATTTTAACCGATCGCCCCAGGAATCTCCCGATCGAGAAAATAGGCAGAATTGACGACCAGATCATCTCTCTATACTGAGGTTATCATCGGGTATAACTGGTATATGAACCCGAAAAACCGTGCCGGGGTAGAGGGAACTTGTTTGCTCGGGATTGGGACTGATAAATTCAATCGTCCCCCCCATGCTGGTAATTAATTCTTTTGCGATCGCTAAACCCAATCCTGTACCGGGTATATCTCCCCCTGCTTGCACCCCCCGGTAGTGACGTTGAAAAATTCTTTCTTGATCGCTCCTCGCTATACCATAACCCGTGTCTTTAAAAACAATTTCTACACTATTCTTAACATTCTGCACCTCGACGATGACTTTTCCGCCAGCAGGAGTATATTTGAGGGCATTATCAATTAAATTGCTGAATACTTCCCGCAAACCGGGGATATTGGCGCAAATAAGTGGTATGTCTTCCCCGTGAATCGTTTCTAGACGGAGATTTCTCTCTTTGGCTACGGCCTGGGCCGAAAGGAGCAGCGGATCGAGAATATCATGGAGATTGATCGGAGCTAGTTGGCCGCTGCCAGCAGGCAAGAGAAAGGCGGTGGGGGAAGATTGCGCTTGCAGGAGAGGAATATCGACGGTGGGGTAATTTTCGCTTTCTTGCTCAATTTGTGCCTCAAATTCGGCGATTAAGTCCCGAACTCGATCGCTTTCCCTCAGGATACCAGTAATGGCAGGATCGTTACCTTCTTCGGCTAAAAGCCTTTTGAGCAGAAGTTTACCAAAGGTTTTTAAAGCGGTGAGAGGATTGCGGATTTGATGGAGAAAGGTATCGAGGCGCTGACTTTGCCATTGTCGATAATAACGTTCTTCTCCCAATTGGCGATCGAGTACACAGGCCAAAGCGAGGGTTTGGGTGATTTTTTCCATCCGGGTTAATTCCCAACTTTGCCAAGGTCGTTTTTCTCTGGTTGTCACCAATAATCCGATCATGCCCTCTTCATACATTAAGGGTAAAAACAAGCGATGACTGCTGACGGTCTCCTGATTACCCCAGAGGTGGGATAAATCTTCTAACTTAACCGCAGTTAACAAGTCTGCCGCCGGTTGCCCCGGTTGTAAGGAAAGCCGCTTTTTTTGGGGAGAAGGGGGATTAAAAGGCGGATAAACAACGACTGGAATTAAATTACTCGATAAAGGTTCATTTAAATAAACCGCACTTCTGTCCGTTTCCATTTGCTCTCGCAAAAGTTCCATCTGTGCCTGACAGAGGGCAATAAAATCATCACTCAGGGGAGTCCGGGAGGGGGAGGAGAAGGGCATACCAAGAAAGTAAAAAGTAAAAAATCAGAAAACCTAGATACAGCTAGGGTTGCGAGTTTTGTTTCCCAGTTTACATAGGGGAGAATGACCCTCCTCTTGAGTCGAGGGCAACCGGCAAAAAGCAATTAGGACAAGGGTTTGGTCACTATTTTCGGGGTGGATCACGGTATATATTAAAAAAAGTTTAAGAATAATAAGTTTTGTATCGGGATTTGGGGCAGTGTTTTCGTCAGAAAAACTTAAACCTAGTCTCAGTCTAGCTTCTAGTCAAACTTGTCTGTAATTAAGTTTGTGAGGGACACTTGATTTCTTGGTCTAGAAGGGATATAATCGCTACGGCTTTTGTAACTATCATTACCATTACAGCGATTAGCCAAAACAGGAGGTAATTGGGTTGGCCAGAAAACGGAAACGTAAAAGTCGCCGTCGTCAAGAAGGACGTAAGATACTTGAACTCATACCCCAGTATAGTATTGAAAGTGGCGAAGATAAACCTGTAACTGCGGCGCGCAAGTACATTCAAGCTATAGGCATTAGCCCACCAGCTTTATTGATTGTTAAGCGTAACGAGCATACAACCGATCGCTATTTCTGGGCTGAAAAAGGACTGTTTGGAGCGCAATATGTGGAGGAAAACCACTTCCTTTTCCCAAGTTTGCGCGACCTGCAGCCCCAGCCTCAGACCGTCAAAGCGGCGGTAGCAGTTGCCAAATAACTCAAAGGACTATTAATGGTATCATGGAAAGTAAACTCGTTTACCGAAAAGTAAACGAGTTTTTTTTGTCTGAGACCTAGGAATCAGCCATCAGCTTTTCGCTGATGGCTGAAGATAAGAAATCTGAGGCCGAAAAACAGCCAAGTTTTAGGCGACATTACCTGCTGTGGCAGTAATAATTTGACGTACTTGAGCATCGGTCAGATTAGGATTGGCATTCAACATTAAGGCCACCACTCCAGCTACATGAGGTGCTGCCATGGAGGTTCCACTCAAGAAACCATAGCTACCATTAGGGAGAGTAGAATACACTTGCACGCCGGGGGCAGTGACATACATCATTGAGGAATTAGAGCCAGCACGATTGGAGAAGGAAGCCATCTGGTTAGAACTATTAACGGCACCGACGGCAAGACCCCAAGAGGTGGCACTGGAAGCGGGATAACCGGGTTGAGCTGCCCCCGCATTACCGGCGGCCATAACCACGATAACACCGCGACTGCTGGCATACTGGAGGGCCGATTGAACTGCACTGCTAGTGCTACCACCCCCCAAACTCATATTAATTACATCAGCACCGTTATCTACCGCGTAGCGAATTCCTTGGGCAACGCCACTATAGCTGCCACTACCGGAATCGCTCAAAACTTTCACTGGCATAATTCTGGAATTGTAGGCCACACCAGTGGCTCCGAAACCATTATTACCAGCAGCAATGGTTCCCGCCACATGAGTACCATGGCGGTTGCCATCTAAAGTGTTATTATTGCCATTGGCAAAGTTCCAGCCATAAACGTCATCAACGTAACCGTTGCCATCGTTATCAAGACCATCATTGGCAATTTCGCCCGCATTCGTCCAAATATTGCCCGCTAAGTCGGCATGATTGCGGTCAACTCCTGTATCTAGTACAGCAACGATGACTCCTTGTCCTGTATAACCTCTTGCCCAAGCTTCCGGAGCATTAACTAAGTTAACCCCCCAGTCATTAGCACCACCAAAAGTGGGAACATTGGCAAAAGGACTTTGATTCAAGGCTCCGGCGACGGCTCTTGCGGCATTAACTAAACCGTATCCTGAAATGGCACTATATCCGGGGGTGACTGTGGCTGTGGTCGCCGACAGGGTTAAGTTATAGTTAGTGCTGCCACTATAGGGATAAACCCGGACAAAGTAAGTACCCGCATTGAGTTGACCAGTAATACTCTCACTGATGTTACTGCCATTAGTGGAGCTAGTAATCAAACCGCCATTACTATCTAATAAGGACACATCAGCATCGTCACTTAATCCCGTTAAACTCAGGCTAAAGTTGCTAGTGGTTCCTAAACTAAAACGATAGTAATCATTGGTGTCTGTAGAACCAACAAAATCACTGTAGCTGGCCGGAGTTGCTCCAATGGTGATATCACGCGCCGTTGCTAAGGTATTGCCGGCGTTATCAGGAATCCCCGCAGTGGCAGCTAAACTTAAGTTATAGTTAGTGCTGCCACTATAGGGATAAACCCGGACAAAGTAAGTACCCGCATTCAGTTGACGAGTAATACTATCATTGCTGGTACCGCCATTAGTGGAGCTAGTAATCTCACTGCCATTACTATCTAATAAGGACACATCGGCATCGTCACTTAATCCCGTTAAATTCAGGCTAAAGTCGCTACTGGTTCCTAAACTGAAACGATAGTAATCATTAGTGTCTGTAGAACCAACAAAATCACTGTAGCTAGTGGTAGTTGCTCCAATGGTGATATCACGCGCCGTTGCTAAGGTATTGCCGGCGTTATCTAAGGTAGTAAGATCAAGATCAATGCTCGCTACTTCTTCTTTGAAAAGAGATGTGGCTCGATTAGTGGCTATGGTGGGAAAAATTGATGAGTTATTCCCCGCTAGGAATTTCTGAAAATCTGAGGAATCTAGACTATCTATACAGTTATAGAGGTCGTTGGCGGCAAAGTTATCTATCATGGTGTTCTGGTCGTTTTTTAATGGTTAAATGGCTGAGAGAACAATCAAGAATATCTGACCAGACAGACAATATTTGTCAGCTTTTAGATAAGTCCCCAAAAAAGCAGGCTAATTCAAATCTGAATTGCATTAGTGTCCGAGTTTATACGCCTATTCAAATCTGGATTCCACCGCTCTCTGATCATGTTCCACAGAATACCTTGAATGGGGTTCGATAGTCAAGACATTTTTGGGGACGTATGAATGATGAATGATGAATTATGAATGATGAATTATGAATTATGAATGATGAATGATGAATGATGAATTATGAATTATGAATTATGAATTATGAATTATGAAGTGGGGAGCAGGGAGTGGGAATTATGAATTATGGGCTCTTCTCGACTTTGTGTGATAATTTTTGCTTATGGAATCGTGAAATGCTTATCGGGCAAGACTTTTAGGGCTATTTTGCCAGCAATTCTCATTTTGAAACGATTTTGCGTTGCTTCAGCGATCTAGAGATTCGTTAAAGAATTTTAACCCCTCTAGGTGCAAGGGTTTTAATGTCATCAAACCTTAAAATGAGAAACCAGAAGAGCCAATTATGGTTCTTCCGAACTTACACTGTAGAAAATTCCTCAAGCTCCCTCTCTGCCCAGCAATGCTCTAAAGTTGATAAATATCAATCTAACATAAACTCAAAGCCTTATTATACAAGCTTTACAACCATGAGTTATTGATAGTTTTACCTGACAGGTTCGGTAGAGCCTGAATTATCAATTATCGATTATGAATGATGAAGTGAGGAGACCACTTCGTGCGCGTTGCGGGGGGAGATGGGGGCAGGGAGAAAAAAGCGTTCGACTGACGGCTGACGAATGTTACGATTGTTACAACATCTTGACATTAATTCTGATACCGTGACAATGTGTCAATCTGTGCAGTAATGGGGCAGAAACTCAAGTGGTATCGATCCATATTTCTATTGTTGAGGGCAACCCGCACTTGCGATCGCTATTAGCTTGGCATCTGCAACAGGCCGGTTATTTGGTTAATCAATCGGCAACCCTGCAAAGTGCGCGTCAAGCTTTCCTTCATCGTCAACCAACCTTAGCAATTATCGATTCCGACTTGCCGGACGGGGATGGAATCGAACTCTGCCGTTGGCTTGATCAACAAAAACAGTCTTTAATACTGATTCTCTCGGCCCGCAATGGCGAAAAAGATGTGGTCAATGGTTTAAAAGCAGGGGCCGACGACTACCTGAGAAAGCCCTTTGGAATGCAAGAATTTATGGCTAGGGTAGAAGTGTTAACTCGTCGTTTAGGCAGTAGGGCTGCTCCTCTACACTTGGATTATGGGCAATTAAAAATAGATTTAGCCCAACGACGGGTACAATTTCACGGGGAATATATCGAATTAACGCCCCAAGAATTTAGCCTACTCTACGTTTTAGCCCAAGCGGAGGGAACACCCCTATCAAGAGCCGATTTACTGCGTCGCGCTTGGCCCGAGGAAATTGATAATCCCCGGACAATCGATACTCATGTTCTCTCTCTGCGGAAAAAAATCGAAACCGATCCCAGGCAACCTAATTTAATTCAAACCGTCCGCAACGTCGGCTATCGTTTCAATTTAGAAATGTTGGCCGAGATGACTTCAGCTTTAGAAGCTAATATTATTGCCTCCACCAAAGGCAATCATAACGGCCATTCCATTAATAAAATTCCCGCTCACAATGTTAGTCGTTAATTCTGGCCTTGTCCGACTGATTAGCAGATTTTCTGCTGAAATCGTCTCCTAACCACTTAATCGAAGCGAGGAGACGAAGGGCAAATTAAACCGTAGTCACCATTGACCGATCCGCTTGTTGCTGAAATTCCGTCAATAAACACCGGAATTCCTCGCCGTCAATGGTTTCCTGTTCAATCAGTATATCCACCAAGCGATCAATCGCCACACGATTGTCAAGGATAAGTTTTGTTGCTAAATCGTGGCATTGCTTGACAATTTCCCGCACTTGTGCATCAATTTTCGCCATCATCGCGAAAGAATGGTCGGCATGATAACCAGCACCAGCACCACCGAGATAGGAATTGCCCTCCTCCTCTAGAGCAATCAATCCCAATTCCGACATTCCCAGACGCGTTACCATCTGTCGGGCCAGATAGGTAATTTTTTCAATATCATTACCGGCCCCGGTGGTCACTTCATCCTCACCGAAGACACATTCCTCCGCCACTCGTCCCCCTAATAATCCCGCAATTCGGGCTAATAACTGGGAACGACTGGTTAAACCCTGTTCTTCATCGGGAGTGAACCAAGTTAACCCCTGCGCTTGACCCCGGGGAATCAGGGTGACTTTTTCCACCTGATCGTGGCCGGGACAGAGAGTACCGACAATCGCATGGCCAACTTCGTGATAGGCGATCAAACGCTTGGCTTTACTATCAACTAAAGCGCGCCCTTCCATACCGGCCACAATCCGATCGATCGCATCGTTGACTTCCGCCATGGTAATCGCCTCTTTCCGTCTTCTAGCGGTAAAAATCGCCGCTTCGTTGAGCATATTAGCCAAATCTGCCCCAGTAAAACCGGGGGTGCGACGGGCGATCGCCTCCAGAGCCACATCAGCAGCCACCTTTTTATCGCGAGAATGAACCTCCAAAATGGCCAAACGTCCCTTACAATCCGGATAATCCACCACTACCTGTCGATCAAAACGACCCGGACGCAAGAGGGCCGAATCCAAAACATCGGGGCGGTTGGTGGCGGCAATGACGATAATGCCGGTATTTCCCTCAAAACCATCCATTTCCGTCAATAATTGGTTCAGGGTTTGTTCCCGTTCATCATTACCTCCCCCATAACCGACCCCTCTTTGACGACCAACGGCATCAATTTCATCGATAAAAACCAAACAAGGGGCATTTTCCTGGGCTTTTCGGAATAGATCTCGCACTCGCGACGCACCAACCCCGACAAACATCTCCACAAATTCCGACCCGGAGATGCTGAAAAAAGGCACTCCCGCCTCTCCTGCGATCGCTTTAGCCAGTAAAGTTTTTCCCGTCCCCGGAGGCCCGATTAACAGGACTCCTTTCGGGATTTTTGCGCCAATCGCCGTAAATTTTTCCGGTTGTTTGAGGAATGTCACCACTTCCTGTAAATCTTCCTTGGCCTCATCCACACCCGCCACATCATTGAATTCTATGCCGGTTTTCGCCTCCATCTGAAACCGCGCCCTTGATTTACCGAAGTTCATCGCTTGACCGGAAGCATTGGCAGAACGACGGATAATAAACACCAATAATCCCAAGACGAGAATAATCACTAACAGGTTAGTGAGAACATTGATCAAGGCCGAATTGTCAGTGCTGGGGAGAATGCCGTACTCGATTTTTTTAGCATCGAGTTTCTTGATTAATTCGGGATTTTGGTCAAATAAATTGACTTCTTTCGGGGGATCCTTGTCCGTTTGACCGACGAGGGTAACTGCTGCCTGCTGCAAAGAAGGATTGATTTCGACCTTTTTTACCTTGCCTTGCTCGATTTTCTCTAACAATTCACCGTAGGTGAGGGTATTTGGGTTTTTTTGACTCCAAGCAGGAGTGACCTGGCCAAAGGTTTGCAGAATCATCCAAGTGGTGACAATCCCTTTCCATACTGGTCGATTACCACGATTCTTAGCTGACTTGGCTCTAACTACGGTGAGTGGAGATTTTTGATCCATAATTGACTCTATATCTAGTTACCCTGTATTCATTGTGACAGATCGACTCGATCGTGACCACTGTTCTGTTTTCCCCCAGGCACGACCCTGGTGGCAAATAGTGATGACGGTTTTTTGCTATATTGTATTTAGCTAGGTGGTCTAACAACTGCCTATCCCAATCACTAAAAGTTTAGGGAAGTGGGTTTCGCCCGCTTTTTTTGTTGTCTAAATTATGACCCATCCGCTCATTGCCGACCTGCTGCACCTAGCCACCCCTATCGCTGAAAACTTGGGGCTAGAAGTGGTCGATATCGTTTTCCAAACCAATAAAAGGCCTCCCGTCCTGCGCGTCGATATTCGCAATCTGGGGGGAGATACTGGTTTAGAGGACTGTGAGCAGATGAGTCGGGCCTTAGAAACCGCCCTCGACAGTCAAGAAATATTACCAGAGGCCTACGTTTTAGAAATATCTAGCCCCGGCATTTCTCGACAACTGAGCAGTGAGCGCGAATTTCAGTCTTTTAAAGGTTTTCCCGTCATCGTTACTGGCCAGGATAGCCAAGGAAAACCGCAAGAATGGCGCGGAAAACTGCAAGGTAGAGATGAGCAATCTATTTATCTTAACCAAAAAGGTCGCTCCCTGAGCATCGATCGCACTACCGTCATCAGCGTCCGTTTAGATGAGCAGCGCAATAATCAGTAATCAGTAAACAGTAATCAGTAAACAGTAAACAGGGATAAGGATGAAGATAAATAACTAACTAACTGATTAACTTAAAACTTACATCTGATAACTGATAACTGATAACTGATAACTGATAACTGATCACTGATACAAGGCTAATGGCTAAAAAACTAATCACTCAAAAGTAAGGAGAAAAAATAATTATGGCTACTGTTAATTTGCCTGGTTTAAAAATAATGCTCGAAGAAATTAGCCAACGACATAATCTGCCCAAAAATGCCGTACAGGAAGCCTTGCGTGAAGCACTTATCAAGGGTTACGAACGTTATCGACGCGCCCAAAGTTTAGAAAAAGCTGCTCAATTCCATGAAGATTATTTCAATAACTTTGATGTGGAATTAGACGTAGAAGAAGAAGGCTTTCGCATCCTTTCTACTAAAACTATTGTCGAAGAAGTGACCAATCCCGACCATCACATCGGTCTCAAAGAAGTGCAAGAAGTGGCCGATGAGGCCCAGTTAGGGGATGAAGTAGTTCTTGATGTCACCCCCGACCAAAAAGAATTTGGTCGCATGGCGGCGATTCAAACTAAACAGGTTTTACTGCAAAAACTGCGGGATAACCAACGCAAAATGATTCAAGAGGAGTTCCAAGATCTGGAAGGAACGGTTTTACAGGCCCGGGTCGTCCGTTTTGAAAGACAGGCCGCTATTGTCATGGTACAAAGCACCTACGGTCAACCGGAAGTGGAAGCAGAACTACCCAAACGGGAACAGCTACCCAACGATAACTATCGCGCTAACGCCACCTTTAAAGTTCTGCTCAAAAAAGTCCTGGAAGGTTCTCACCGCGGCCCGCAATTAATCGTTTCCAGAGCGGCGGCGGGCTTGGCAGTATATTTGTTCGCCAACGAAGTTCCCGAAATCGAGGAGGAAATCGTGCGTATTGTTGCTGTCGCCCGGGAAGCCAATCCCCCCTCCCGTCACGTTGGTTCGCGGACAAAAATCGCCGTCGATACCTTAGAGAGAGACGTGGATCCGGTTGGGGCCTGTATTGGGGCCAGAGGTTCGCGGATTCAAGCCGTGGTTAACGAATTGCGGGGCGAAAAAATCGACGTGATTCGTTGGTCTCCAGACCCCGCCACCTACATCGCCAATGCCCTTAGTCCCGCCCGTATCGACCAAGTTTTGTTCACTAATGCCGAAGAAAGACAAGCACTGGTACTGGTGGCACAGGATCAATTGAGTTTAGCGATTGGCAAAGAAGGGCAGAACGTGCGTCTAGCCGCCCGTCTGACGGGCTGGAAAATCGATATTAAGGATATAGCCCTCTATAAAGGCGAACAAGAGGTGAAAACTGATGAAACAGACCCAGAATCGCAGGATTTAGACCGAGAATGAACACCTTCGTCAATTATCGACGCTGTATTAGCTGCCGTCTCTTCGCCCCGAAAGAATCCTTTTGGCGAATTGTCCGACTACACCCGTCCGGACAGATACAATTAGATCAAGGCATGGGAAGATCAGCCTATATCTGTCCACAACCCAACTGCCTGCAACTAGCCCGACAAAAAAATCGTCTCGGACGCGCCCTAAAAGCCAATATTCCCGAAACGCTCTATGAGTCCTTGCAAGAGCGCCTCGGTACTGCCTGACAAGGTCGTCCAAATCAGGATTAAAATTGACGATCATAGCCACAAAATCGTTAGCATGGAAATGGGACAGTCCTGACAGGATCAAAAAATCAGCCAAATTATAGGATCACTAACACTTTAGCCGGGGGATAATGGATGAGTAACACGAAAGTCAGAATTTACGATTTATCAAAAGAATTGAATCTAGACAACAAAGACATTTTGGACATCTGTGACCAGTTGAACATCGAGTACAAGAGCCACAGTAGCACGATCAGCGAAGAGGATGCCCAACGCATCAAAGCAATCGCTGCGAAGGGAGTTGTTTCGAGTACCAGTAAAAATAGCACGGGTCAGCGAGAATCGGCTAGTCCTGCCGAAGAAAAAAAACAAAAGATTTTAGCCCTGCATAAACACAACCGCCCCGAAACCGGCGAAGAAGGGGAAAGCTATCCCGGTCAAACCGGTTCCTCGGCCAAACCGACTTTAATCAGTCCCCCCCGTCCCCCGGTTAAACCCCTCGTTGCTCCCCCAGGGCGCGACGAGGCGGCCGAAAAAACTCCCGCCACTGCTGCAGAGATGCTATCTCATAGCCCCAGTGTTAAAGAAACCCCGACCGAAACCCCGCTAGTGCCAGAAGCAGCCCCCACCTTAATCGCCCCACCTAATCGACCTTCCCTCACCCCGAAACCACGCCCTGAAACTGCCTCGGGCCGGCCAGAACCCCGATCTAAAAATGCTCCTGGCAGTAACGACAGGCCCCGGGGAGAAAAACGCGAGCGCGGCGAGAGCGAAAACGCCCCTAGTCCTGAGCGTAGGGTAGGCTTGGCTAAACCAGAAAAACCGACCCTCAACCGCAAACCCGACGGAAAAAGCCCGAAACCGGCGGAACCAGCTAGAGAAGTGCGGGAGACGGTGGAATTGAAGCGCCCAGTTCGCCCCGGTTTACCCGCTAAAATTTCGGCTACCGGCGGGGAAGAAACCGATACCACCAAGAAATCTGGTGTTGATGGCACAGAAATCGATACAGATACCGGATTGCTCGGAGCAGACGGGCCCAAAAAACTCAAACGACCCACCATGCCCCCTCGCATGGCCAAAAAATCTAGCTGGGAAGAAGAAGAGGAAGAAGAGAAAAAAGCGGCCAAAACCGCCAAAACTGCCGGCAAAAACAAACGCCGCACCCAAGCTCTCTTTGAAGATGACGATGATCTAGAATCGGAACTGTCCGGGTTAATTAATACCCCCAGTTTTACCCTTTCCACCGCTCGTCCCCCCAAACCGCCCACCGCTAAAGCTGCCACCTCCGGCACTCCAACAGCAGTCAAAGTTAAGCGGCCTAGTAAACCAACCGCCCACACCGGCAGCCCGAAAAGCGAGCGCCAAGAACCCCAAGAGGAAAAACGCCCGGAAAGCATCGTCGTCACCGGCAGTCTCACCGTGCGCGACCTCTCGGAATTGATGAAAGTCCCCGAAACTGAGATCATCAGAACCCTATTTTTTAAAGGGATGGCGGTTAATATCACCCAAACTCTCGACGTGGACACGATCGAAATGATCGCCAGGGACTTCGAGATCGCCGTGGAAACCCCCAGCACCCAGTCGGCGGCGATCAAAACCACGGAAATGATCGATGTCTCCGACTGGGAAAGTCTCCAGCGTCGTCCCCCCGTCGTCACCATTATGGGTCACGTTGACCACGGCAAAACCACCCTCCTCGACTCGATCCGCAAAACCAAAGTCGCCCAGGGGGAAGCCGGCGGCATCACCCAGCACATCGGTGCTTACCACGTCGATGTGGAACATAACGGCAAACCAGAACAGATTGTCTTTTTGGATACCCCCGGCCACGAAGCTTTTACCGCTATGCGCGCCCGCGGGGCGAGAGTCACCGATATAGCCGTGCTGGTGGTAGCCGCCGATGACGGCGTACAACCCCAAACGAAAGAGGCAATCAGTCACGCCAGGGCTGCCGAAGTCCCCATCGTTGTGGCGATTAACAAAGTCGATAAACCTTCAGCTAACCCCGACCGGATTAAACAGGAATTGACCGAACAGGGACTGGTGGCCGAAGATTGGGGCGGTGAGACGATCATGGTTCCCGTTAGCGCCCTGCGGGGTGAAAATCTCGATAATCTGCTGGAAATGATCCTCTTGGTGGCAGAAGTAGCGGAATTGGTCGCTAACCCCGATCGCTTGGCGAAGGGAACCGTCATCGAAGCTAACCTCGATCGCACCAAAGGCCCCGTGGCTACCCTGCTCGTCCAGAATGGCACTCTCCGCGTGGGTGATAGCATCGTCGCCGGTTCCGTTTTCGGCAAAATTCGGGCCATGATCGATGATCGCGGTCAAAAAGTCGAAGCGGCCACCCCCTCCTTCGCCGTGGAAATCCTCGGTCTCGGTGATGTGCCGGCCGCTGGCGATGAATTCGATGTCTATGAAAGTGAAAAAGAGGCCCGATCAATTGCCGATCAACGGGCGATCGAACGACGCAACACCCGTTTACAACAGGCCCTCTCCTCCCGTCGCGTTAGCCTTAGCACCCTCTCTATCCAAGCTCAAGAAGGACAACTCAAGGAACTTAATCTCATCCTCAAGGCAGATGTGCAAGGTTCCGTCGAGGCCATCCTCGGTGCGCTTAAACAGTTACCCCAAAACGAAGTCCAGATTCGCGTTCTCCTCGCCTCTCCGGGGGAAATCACCGAAACCGATGTGGATCTGGCCGCCGCTAGTGGTGCGGTGGTGGTGGGCTTTAATACCACCCTTGCCAGTGGTGCGCGCGCATCCGCCGATCGGGAAGGGGTCGATATCCGCGATTACAATATCATCTACAAGCTTCTCGATGATATTCAAGGAGCGATGGAAGGTCTTCTCGACCCCGAAGAAGTGGAAGAACACCTCGGTTTCGCCGAAGTGCGTGCCGTCTTCACCGTCGGTCGTGGGGCCGTGGCGGGCTGTTATGTCCAATCCGGTAAACTGGTGCGGAACCGCTTCCTGCGCGTGCGTCGCGGCAAGGAAATTGTCTATCAGGGAGTTCTCGATTCCCTCAAACGGATGAAGGAAGATGCCCGGGAAGTGGCGACCGGTTTCGAGTGCGGTGTCGGTGTTTCTAAATTCAATGACTGGAAAGAAGGCGACATTATCGAAGCCTACGAAATGGTCATGAAACGTCGCACTTTATCCAGTTAATTAGACTTGAACCGTCGGGAGTCAGTGATCAGTGATCAGTGATCAGTGATCACTGATCAGTTATCAGTTATCAGTCATAATTCCCCCACTCCCCCCGCAACGCGCACGAAGTGATCTCCCCACTTCATAATTCATAATTCATAATTCATAATTCATAATTCATAATTCATAATTCCCCCACTCCCCCATCTCCCTAGGGTCGTTTCATTCTCTGAAATGTCATTCTCTCAAATCCTGATCTGGCCAGGTTTTTAGTCGATTTCTCGCCAATAAATAGCTGAAAATTTGTCAAAACGTCGTGCTTTGTAGGTTGATTCATGAATCAACCTACTATGAGAGCAAAAACCTGTACTTCCCTGCTCCCTAGCTTACCTCATAAGCGATTAAGGGTAGCAAAAAAAGAATTAGATTCGGAGAATGAATCAGCCCTACCCATCTCCCCGCTCCCTAACCCCCAACCCCTAACCCCTAACCCCCCATTTCCCTCTATGAAATCAGAACCTTTTTTGTGGATTCATCTGGCAGGGTTAGCGGCCTTGCCAATCTTTTTACAAATCGCTTGGATTGGTTTAGCTGTGGGCGATCCCTTGCCTTTTCTTTGGCTAGAATGGCTATTTCTAGGAGCGATCGCTATTATTCCCGTTTTTTGGATGCAGTGGACAAAACCTTTTGATATTTTTAGTCTTTTGTTGGTTGCTCTCAAACCTAGTCAACTCACCCCCGAACAGTTAAAAATTCTCTCTCTTTTTAAACGTCCTCGCCATCGTCTTCTTACTCTTTTGGGAGTCGTCCTCTTAATTCTCATCGCTTGGCCAATCTACAATTTTGCCCCTCTAGCGGCTGCCGTGGCCGCCTATCTCCCCCAATGGCGGCTTTTAGGTTTAGTAATCGCTGCGATCGCTCTCCTCTTAAGTCACCTATTTCTACAGGTTCCTCTGAGTGTTCTGGGGGTTTTAGCCACTAAAGAAAGTGACTGGACAGCCACCGAAGCTTTAGTTATTGAGCGCATTCCTGAGTTATTTACAATTTTTGGTCTAAAAGTTAATAAAATTATCTAAATTAGCCAAAATGCCGACAATTGGTGGGCTAGGAATGCAGGATCGAGCGCCCGTTTAAGGGTTGAATATTCCTCGCATTACTCGGAAAAATCTCAGCCAATTGTTGCAGTTGTTGGGGAGAAATTTTGATCGCATTTTGCCAGACTAACCAGAGAACATCCTCGCTACAGGGAGGAGTGGACAAAGACCCCCGATATTCATAAAAATCGCTATTTTCCGGCAGTAAAAGCCCGGCATTGACCCAAGTATCGGGGATAATCATTTCAGGAGAAGATTCTTGGGGCAAATACGGCCAAATGGTTTGTAAATAGGGATTATTTGCGCCAATTTCGGCTAAAATGCCCACAACTGCTAAATTTCCCCTCCCATTCCCATGCACTAAATGAATTTCTAGAGGGAAAGACTGACCTTTAATCTGATGTTCGCTGGGATGATGAAAGTGGAACTGCAATAAATCCCAATTTTCGCCGTGAAAACTCATGTTTCCACCTTTTTCGGTCTTAACCAAGATTGTACGACCGTTATGGCGAATTTTTAGGGGTACAGGACGATAATTAAATGTGGGTTGGTATAGCTCTTTTTCAGTCACTATACTCAGATCGATCGGTGTTTGTTGCTTTCCCCTGGTGCAGAGGCGATAATTCCTTGATAATTCGCCCCAATGGTCAATATTTTGATAATTCCAAGCAAATTCTCGATTAATAGCCCCAAAAAGAGCGTGAGAGCCAATAAATTGCAGTAATTCTCGTCTATACATGGTATTAAATCCAGAAATCATCGGATAATTAGGGTTTGCGGCAAAAAGTTTTTCCTGGGGTGTGGGGTGTGGGGTGTGGGGTGTAGTTTTACCGATTTTTATGTGGTCAATTACCTAATTTTCAGGGAAAAAGTCCCGGAATTTTCCCCCCGCTCACTGCCATGGCCGGTACTTTTTGATTGACAAAAAGTCTAAAAGTCTTACCCAACAAGGTTTTTAGATTTATTCAGCAAGCTCTAATTAGCAATTTTCTCGGGTATTTATGCCCAATTCCCGCAATTTAGCCGCTAATTTTGCGGCTTTCTGCCTATTGTGCCGCTTCTGCGGGAGTGGGAACTAATTCACCTTCGGGGGTAAAATAGCGCAAGGTAAGGATTTGGTGGTAGTAGTGAGCCATGTTGCTTATCTGGTATGAACTGTGTAAAATATTCATTAACAAAAAAAAATAATTGGCTCAAATCAGTCTTTAAACATCTAGCTTGATGATCAGTTTTCTGATCAATATCTTTTTGTGGTTCGTGTTAGACTTACTCAAATATCAGTCTAACACAGAACAAAATCACATCTTCGCCTGTATTGCCTTGTCCTAGTGGGGTTCTCACCATACCATCAAGAATGGTTCTATTGATAACGGGAAACCCAAACGTTAATGTTAAGAATGTGGTGGCCAGTTTGTCAGCAATCCCACTACTAAAACTTTATGAACGCACCAGAATTAGCCATTGCTACCGTTGGTTTAACCAAACAATTTGACCGCCATGGGGCTGTTAATCAAGTGGATTTACAGATTGAAGCGGGGGAAGTTTACGGGTTAATCGGTCCAAATGGAGCGGGAAAAACCACTTTAATTAGGATGTTAGCGGCAGCGGAAGAACCGACAACGGGAGAAATATATCTGCACGGAGAACGTCTTTTAAGAGATGAGAGTAATCCCCGTCTCAAAAGAAACTTAGGTTATCTACCCGATAATTTTCCCCTCTACGATGACCTAAATGTCTGGAATTATCTGGATTATTTTGCCCGTCTTTATCATATCCCTCGCTCCCAACGTCATCGCCGCATTTATGAGGTTCTAGAACTGGTACAATTGACAGGTAAAAGCCATAATTCGATCGCTACTTTGTCCCGGGGGATGAAACAACGTTTAAGTTTAGCCCGAACGATTATCCATGAACCTTTAATTTTACTTCTCGATGAACCGGTTTCTGGATTAGACCCGATCGCTCGCCTACAATTTCGTGAGATTATTAAAGTCTTACAATCGGCAGGTATGACTATTTTAATTTCCTCCCATGTCCTTAGTGATTTAGCCGAACTTTGTAGTTCTGTGGGCATCATGGAATTAGGTTATCTAGTGGAAAGTACCTCTTTACAAGAATTAAATCAACGTCTAGCTGGCCAATACTTGCAGATCACGACTCTAGGCAATTTAGAAACCTTAGAAACCGCTCTTAAACAATGTGTTTTTGTGGAAAGTTGGCAAAGAATTATTAATACTAATACTCTCCAAGTTAAATTTACGGGAACCCTAGAAGATAGTGCCGAATTGTTGAAATCTTTAGTCGTTTCTGGCCTGACCTTAAGCGAGTTTTATACTTGCCGCGAAGATTTAGAAACTATTTTCCTAAAACTGGGACATCGACAGGCATCTTAAGAGTAAATAATATTTTTTAAATCTAGGCTCGTAACTTTTCTACTAATTTAATTTGCTCCTGACTAAAACCAGCTTCCTTCAGATGTGCCAGAAACCATTTTTGTCGATAACGACCGTCTAAATCCACAGCCTTTCTATAGGTATCATGAGCTTTTTTACTATCACCTTGATCTAAATAAATCATTGCCAAAGCCACAAGAGGATGGGGATTATTTGGCTCTAATTTAACTGCTTTTTCAGCGTTAGTAATAGCTGAATTAAAATCTTTTAAGCGATGATAGGCGAGGGATAAATTATAGTAGGCAATTTCATTATCAGTTTTTAAATTAGCGGCTTTAGTATGAGTAACTACGGCCTTTTCAAGATGACCACCGACAAGATAAACAATACCCAAAGCATTATAAGCAGCAACATGATCGGGAGCAATTTTAATCGTTTCCTCTAGGGTTGTTTGTGCCGCTAAAGATTGTTTAGCTAGGTGTTGTGTCCAGCCTAAAATTACTCTCCCGTCTAGATGATTGGGGTTTAACTGTACCGATTTTTTTAAAGCTTCAATACTTTTGATAAAATCTCCCTGTTGACGATACTGTAATCCCAATTGACGATAACGATTAGCAGCTTTAATGTCTGATGCGGAAATAATCGGACTGGGAGAAGGAGAAACGAGCATCTCGGCCGTAGGTTCTTTTTTAAGGGGAGAGGGAGGACGACAGCCCCAAAAAACCGGGGAACTAAACATGATCAAGATAGTCAGGAGCCGATAACTATTCATGGGACAATTAATACCAGTCCAATTGTTAAGGGTGTCATCAAATTATGAATTATTCCCCTGAATCCGTGCAACGGCTGCTTGATTCCGATGATTATGGCCATCGCTTATCGGGAGTTAATCAACTGCGTTATTTAGCCCCAGAAATCGCCTTCGAGATGTTACAGCCTTTAATTAACGATAGTAACGCTAGGGTGCGTTATTCGGCGGTAAGTCAGTTAGATATCCTCGGTCGTCAGAATCTCGATCTGGCCTTAACTATTCTGCGCGATCGCTTGTTGCATGATCCCGAAGCAGACGTGAAAGCGGCCGCGGCCGATGCGATCGGGGGGTTAAAATTAACCGCAGCCTACGATGATCTGGTGGCCGTCTATCAACAATCCTGCGACTGGTTAATTCAATTTAGCATTGTGGCAGCTTTGGGCGAATTGGGGGAACCCCGGGGCTTTGAACTGCTCGAAATCGCCCTTAACTCCGATAATGAATTGGTAAAAACGGCCGCCGTTAGTGCTTTTGGGGAACTAGGCGACCCCCGCGCCGTCTCTTTACTCGTTCCCTTGGCTAATGATGATGACTGGCAACTGCGCTATCGTCTCGCTCAAGCTTTAGGCCGCTTAGGGGGACAGGATGCGATCGCTGTTTTGACCCAGTTAACCAACGACAAAAGCGCGCAAGTCGCCCAAGAAGCCCGCAATAATCTCGTCCAAGGTGATGCAGAATAGTTGAGTTTTGTCAATACTATTTACAATAAACTTTAATTAAGAATCGTTAACAAAGGTAAAGCGATGAAACAATTTACCCGTCTAATCTTGCTCGTCGGTCTTCTCGCGGGGGGCTGTTTCTCTGCCTCAATTGCGATCGCTGATAATCCCGCAGGGGCAATCGTGAGCAAGGATTCACAGGTTAACGAACTACTGCGTCAAGCGCGGCAATTGGTCAAAAATGGCAATTATGGGGAAGCTATAGCCGTTTACGAGCGGGCTGCCGCCCTTGATGGCAATAATGCCAAAATTTTCTCTGGGATTGGCTTTTTACAAACGCGGCAAGGGGATTATAACGCCGCCGCCCAAGCATACCAAAAAGCTTTAAGTCTCGATCCGAGTAATCCTGACTTTTTCCATGCTCTCGGTTATAGTTTGGCTAATATCGGTGATTATGACAATGCAGCCACCGCTTACTACTACGCTATCCAAATAGAACCGAAAAACGTCCAACACTACCTTGGTTTAGGGGTAGTATTATTACGCCAAAAAAACTATGCTAAAGCGGGCGAAGTTTACCAATGGGTTTTAGCTCTCGACCCCAATAATCAGCAAGCCCACGAAATCATGGGTAAAGCCTTGATTGAACAGAATAAAAGCAGCGAAGCCCTCGATTTTCTCCAAAAATCCCTGCAAAGATTCCCTAACAATACTGAATTAAGATTGCAACTGGCCAGCCTTTTGCTTAAACAGGGCGATTTAAATGGCGGAACCCAAATTTTAAAAGAAATAGAGCGACAAAATGCAGGAAATTTTTTAATTCAGCTAAAAATAGGGATTTTACTCGAAAAACAAGAGCGTTTTGACGAGGCTCTCCCCTTTTATCGTCGGGCTGTTTTCCTACAACCCCAATCTTTGGAAGCACAAGCGGGAATTGGTCGCATCCATCTGGCCAGAAAAGATTATCTTGCAGCAATTATCGCCTATCAAGATTTGGCCGAAATCGCCCCCAATAACGCCGATGTCTATCTTAATCTCGGTCGGGCCTACGCGGGCCGGGGACGAAAAAGAGAAGCAGCGGAAGCTTTTAAGCAAGCGCGAGCGGTTTATGTCCTGAAAAATAATCAATCCGGCCTGGAGGAAGTGGATGCCCTGCTGAAGAAATTACTTGAGTGAACCCAGATCAGTTATCAGTTATCAGTTATCAGTTATCAGTTATCGGTTATCAGATTTGAGTTTTCAGATTTGAGTTTTCAGTTCACTGATGACTGTTTAGCGATCAAGGAGTAATTTATACTAAATCCGTTGAATATAGGCTACTTATCAGGACAGGCACTCATGCAATAGGCAAGAGGCAAAAGGGGGAATAAATAATCAGTCTTTAATAACCAGATTTAGTATTAGATAGTCAATAGTTTATTCCCACTCGATTGGGAGCCATTGATTATCTAAAACCTGTTCGAGATTAAAAATTATCTGACTGGGTAGGCCGCCGGGGGATAAACCCATTTTTTTCCGGACGGTCTCTAAAGCTGTATGGTAGGATGGCTCAAAAATCTCCCGAAGATAGGGCTTTAAACTAGGGCTATCCTCCAGTAAATCTTGGATTTCTGCCCGAAAATTATTGATTTCTCCATGACCATGATTGCCATTCCGGTCTCTTTCCGATTGCCAGTAGGTTAATTTGAGTAAATGTTCTAGGAGACGAGTTAAAAGACTTTTGAGCGCGTGTCTTTCACTTCTCCCCATCGATTCAATCTCCTCAATTAAATTGTCTAAATCCACCTCGGCAAACTGGCCCTTTTTTAATTGTTCTGCCGTGGTTTTTAGCCAGAGTTGACATCCTCACCGCCGTAAACGGACGGTGATTCCCAAACCTCACGATTTAGGTTTCTGCTTCTTTCCCTTGCGGGGTTCCGCACCGGCCTTAACAGTTTTACTCTGTTCTGGTCTTATGGTCGCGACCCGGACTGACACCGCAAGCCCTGCGGCCAAAATATTTTTACTAGCGTTAATATCTCGGTCATGGTGTGTCCCACAGTCTGGACAGTCCCACTCTCGAACATTTAACGGCATTTTCTCAGCAATATACCCGCAATTACTACACCGCTTAGAACTAGGA
>VYLC01000049.1_pt1 | contig 32257 bp, 28 predicted proteins | sample 5109531 | NCBI WGS metagenome assembly VYLC01 (sample SAMN12291787, study PRJNA351875) | freshwater metagenome | isolation source: freshwater lake | place: USA: Michigan, Gull Lake | collected 2013-08-08
TCTAAAAACCTTGTTGGGTAAGACTTTTAGACTTTTTGTCAATCAAAAAGTACCGGACTGGGAGTGATCAGGGGGAAAATTCAGGTACTTTTTCCCTGAAAATTAGGTAATTGAGCAGATGAAAATCGGTAAAACCCTACACCCCACACCCCACACCCTGCCCCCAAGAAAAACTTTTTGCCGCAAACCCTATTTAATACTGTCACTTCAAACTCAAATCTGATAGCTGATAACTTACCCACTGATAACTGATAACTGATAACTGATAACTGATTTAACCGCCGCTTTCCTTAAAGGTTTTGTAGGCGGTTTCGGAGTCGAAAATATGGCAATAATCAACGATTCGCTGCATTAATGCCCAAGAAAACTCGGTTTCTTTCAGGTGACTACCCCAATTTTCTTTGAGACTAGCGTGAACTTTGCGGAGGTTATAGGAAGGAATCGCCGTCGAGATATGATGGGGGATATGGACATTAATATCGTGACAGAGAATTTCTACCCAACGGGGATAGCTACAGTGAACTGTCCCTTCTAGTTGCGCTAAAGCTTGATTCCAGTCTTCGGGATGGAAAAATTGAATATCGGGGTCTGTGTGATGGACAAGGGTAAAGGTACTCATCCAAAAATGATAGACAAACCAAGGTACCACCCAAAATTTAACCAATCCCCAGACACCAGTGTAGAAAATGAGGGTTGGGAAAAAAATAGCGGCAAAAACTAGGACGACAATCATCGAAAAGCGGGCTTTTTCCCGTTCGTTCTCCTTGAATTGTTCGATGTTGAAGTGTAGAATAGCCCAGTGGGCGATCGAACCAAGCCACCAGAAACGTCCGCGAATGCCGCGATAAAAGAGACGCACTAAGGGATTGGCCGAGTTAAAAGCTTCTAATTCCCACGGATCCCAAGCATTATCTATAGTTACCATGTTAGTTTTAGTATGATGGCGATCGTGCAGGAAACGCCAGCAGTGGAAGGGATAGATAAGCGGTAAGAGGAAAATATGACCGACAAGATCATTAACCCAGGGTCGATTGGAAAAAGACCGATGACCGCAATCATGCGCGATCACAAAAAATCCCGTTAAAGCTGTACCAGTGAAAATCCAAGCTAAAGGCAGTAAATACCAGGGAGAATAAACTAGCATTGCATAACCGGACATGACCGCCAAAATATTCGTAATCACTCCAAACCAAGCTTTAACTGGGTCTTTCTGGAAATATTCTTTGGGAATGGTTTTAATAATATCTTTCAGTTTAAAGTCTGGCTCGATCGAGGTGATCAACTCCCCATGCAATTTATCCGTCGTTGCCGTCATGAAATCTCCAATTACACTTAGGTGAACCCTTGACAAGAAATCAGCTAGGAGGTTTGGCTAAATTCTGCTCATTACCACAAGCCAATTTTTTTGTCAATATATTTTTAACTTTAATTATTAAACTTCCGCGAAGCTTAATAATCCTTTACTTTATATACCATAAGAGGAGATTTTCTGTTTTGGCAAAATTTGACGGCGGGTGCATCTCATTTTTGTAAATCTACCAATTGGGATTTTTACGGGGAAACTCTCGGCTAAAATCGGGCATTACTTCCGATTTTATCACTCAATCCCAGCTTTTGGGGGGTTCTACCCCCCAAACCCCCCGTTGGGGTCGTGGCGCCGCCCCCAAACCCCCCGCGCATTAGCTTTTCGGTGAGATGCTTACACGCAGCTGCTGATACATTTGTCATCATCTAAGAGTCACTGACAATTCCTGATTGTCGGTATTCCTGCAAATGTGAGATGCACCCTTGACGGCTGCCTATTGCCTTCAAAAACTGATAACTGATAAAAAACCCAAATATTGACTATTTTTAGGCTTTTTTTAACGATTAGCGGTGCTTTCTAGGGATTTAATCTCCTCCTGTACCTTACGGTGTTCGCGATTTAACTGTTTTTTGACCGATTCGGGGAGTTGTTCCTGTTTTTTCAGGGCATTATTAAAGTAATCCAATGCCAGTTTCAAAGAGCCAGTATTTTTATCCGTATTGCCTTGAATTCTCAGGATTTGACCTTTCAGATACATTAATTCTGGATTATCGGGGGTCGCTTTCAGAGCGTTATCGATAAACTGCAAAGCCTGATCGTACTGCTTTAAATCCCGGTAAGCTAGAGCTATACCTCGATCGACCAAGTAATCAGGACTTCCGTAGGTTTCTAGCCGTTGAATTGCCTCTTGGGGACTAGAAAAGGGTAGATTAACCGCTAAAATCAAATCCATATAACCCTTTAACAGATTCAATTCTGGATCCGTAGGATTAACCTTTTCTGCGGTTTCCAAATACTGAAACACCTGTTGTAATCTGGGGATAGCCGATACTGCTCCTTCGGTTTGAAAAACGTAGGTTCCCTCTAAAAAACTCCCCACCGCTAGATACAAATTTCCCCTTAAGGGGTCGCTGGCCTGCATTTGCTTGGCCGCTTCCTTAGTTTTCTCGGAGTAGGTTTTTAGGGTGTTCCAATCCTGGTCGGTAAAAGCAAGAGAGGCGCGCATAGCATGGGACAAAGGTTCTTGGGGTTCCTTTTCTGTGGCCTCAACAATTAATTTTTTTGCCTCTAGATAGTTACCTTCTTTAAAAATAGCGTTAAAAGCGGCCTCGGTCTTATCGCCAATCGGTCGGGGATTGGTTTTGCGGAAAGGATCTCCGGCTAACCCAGGACCAATCCAGTTAACCATTACCATAACAGCCAGCGAAGCACCGATCGCCATTCTTTTCGTTAAACCTAACCTCAGTACCATGGTCAAAAGTCTCCTTGAGCGAATGAAAAAATCTGTCACATTGACACTCCCGCCGTCAAGCTGACGCTGGGACGGGGGATTCTTGATTCACCCCAAACCCGCTTTTGGGTACAAGTACCCACGAGTCTTACAGTTTCTCCACAAGCTTGAAATTCCGACTGTCCATCGGTATTTGTTGACAGTATTCTCATACCTTCTTCCCTTAAATTCTTGGCTGCGTTTTCATCTCTATCGTGATGACTCTTACATTCTGGACAAATCCATTCACGAATACTGAGAGTCAACAAATCATTTTTAAATCCACAGCAAGAACAGAGTTTTGTACTCGGATAAAACCTGTCAACTTCTACAAGTTTTCCTCCCTCTCTTTCTAGCTTGTAATCCAAGAAATTAAGCAACATACCAAAACCAGCGTCATGTATTGATTTGGCTAATTTAGTCCGTGCTAACCCTTTAATATTCAGATTCTCGGCTACAACGATTTGGTTTTCATCGCACAACTTTCTGGAGAGTTTATGAAGAAAATCTTGTCTAGTATTTGCTATCTTTTCGTGAACCTTGGCTACCTCCTTAATGGCTTTTTTGCGATTATTAGACCCCTTGGCTTTACGAGACAATGCTTGTTGTCTCCGCTTTAAACGTTTAGCGTATTTTCTGGTAGGTTTGATTGGGTCAACCTTGTAGGTTGTTTCACCATCAAAAACCGTAACCAAAGAAGATAAACCTAGGTCTATCCCTGATATTTTTAGTTTTTCAATGGTTGTTGAGTCATCCATTTCAAATAAGATGGCAGCAAAATATTTATCTGTACTGGTTTTAGAAACAGTTACGGATTTAATTTTGCCGTTTATTACTTGAGAAATCTTAGCTTTTACCACCCCTAATTTAGGTAGCTTAATTCCCTTATTTCTTATTGAACAACTTTCAGGATAACGGATTGATTGTTTTTTGTGCCTACTTTTAAACCTAGGAAATTTTGTTTTTTTTGAGAAGAAGTTCTTAAAAGCAGATTCTAAGTTTTTCAATGATTGCTGCAAGGTAGCGGCAGTAGCCTCAGCTAACCATTCAAAATCCGGTTGTTTCTTGAGTTGGGTGAGGTCTTTTGCCATGGCACAGTAGGTCATTCCTTTACCCGTCTCTAGGTACTGATTGTTAGTTTTATTTAAGTAGTAATTCCAAACGAAACGAACACAACCCAAGTTTTTAGCTAGGGCCAGTTCTTGTTCTTTGTTTGGGTATATTCTCACTTTTAAAACATTTAACATCAGCCTGAACCCGTCTGTGTTATTTTTTAGTATAAGACTTACCGCTTAAATATGTCAAGCTCATACATACCTTGAGAATCAAGCCTTTCCCAATAAGGAAACGCTGTCGCGTTAGTTTAGATTCTGGTCGCAATTCATCTCCCGTTAATTTCTGGTATATTTTTAATTAAGGAGAAATTTAACGGGAGTCCTCCTGCTCCATTTACATAGAAACGGGTTTCTAGACTTAATTTCCAGTTATTTTCCTCTCAATGCTTTATCTCAAAGATGTGGTTTATCATCCTCCCGCTGCTCTCAATCCCATTTTACAGGGGATTAATCTCGAATTAGCTCCCCAAGAATTAGGTCTGATTGTCGGCCCCAGTGGTTCCGGAAAAACGACTCTTTTGGAAATTCTAGCAGGCTTTGCCGATAAAACAGGAGGGACAATTCACTGGCGCGACCAAGAATTAACGGTGCTGCATCTGCAACAATTAGGAGGAATCGTTTTTCAGTTTCCTGAACGTCATTTTTGCGGTAAAACCATCCTTGAGGAGTTGCGTCTCGGTCATCCGGAGATTAAAAGCGATCGCCTAACGGCGGCCTTAAAGGAGGTAGGATTAGAAAATATGCCTCTGGATACTTCTCCCCACAATCTTAGTGGAGGTCAACAGCGTCGTTTATCCCTCGCTGTCCAGTTAATCCGGCAGCCTAATCTGTTACTTCTCGATGAACCTACGGCCGGTTTAGATTGGTCGATGCGTCGTCAATTGGCTAAACTTCTCGCTAGTCTCAAACAACACTGGACTTTATTAGTGGTTAGTCACGATGCCGGAGAATTACTCCCCATTGCTGACCGTCACTGGAAAATTGAACAAGGACATTTGCGGGAATTAAAAAGTGAAAAAACAGATAGTTGAGGTTTTAGGGTTTTGGGGTATTAGGGTTTTAGGGTTTTTAGTTGAAATTCCCCACTTCCCCACTTCCCCACTTCCCCACTTCCCCACTTTCCCACTTCCCCACTTCCCCACTTCCCCATCTCCTGTCTCCTGACTCCTGACGACCGGCTCCTAACCCCACCAACAAACTTTTTGCCGCAAACCCGAATTAATGATCCTTCCCGAATTATTTGACCTTTGGCAAGAAACCCTAGAATGGCAACCCGATGGGGCCATACAAGCGCGATTTCAACAACTTTATGACTTGATTTTAGAGGGTAATCAACGTTTTAATCTCACCCGAATTACCCAACCAGAGGAGTTTTGGGAAAAACATCTTTGGGATTCTTTATCGGGTTTAGCTTGGTTACAAAAATCCCAGCCAGATCTATTGACAAAATCCCTATCAGTCATCGATTTGGGGACCGGGGCCGGGTTTCCGGGGGTGCCAATTGCGATCGCCTATCCCCATTGGTCGGTGACTCTCTTAGATTCCACCCAAAAAAAGATTAATTTTCTTGAAGAAGTTATTGACAAATTAGAGTTAAATAACACGAAAACTCGTTTAGGTCGGGCGGAAATCGTCGGGAAAAACCCTAAACATAACTGTGCTTACGATATCGTCTGTTTGCGAGCGGTAGCTAATGTGGATATCTGTGTTAACTATGCTTTGCCTTTCCTGAAAAAGACCGGAATCGCTATTCTCTATCGTGGTCAGTGGTCATCGGAGGATAGTTCGAGTTTAGAGAAGAATTTAGGGAAAGCTGGCGGTAAAATCCTCGAAATTGCCAGTTTTACCACTCCCTTAAGCCAAAGCGTCCGTCATTGTCTATATATCGGCAAGGGATAACTTTAAGCGGTGAGAGGATGAAAAAAGAAAGCCAAGGCGAGGATAGCATAGGTAGCTAAGAGTAACATTCCTTCCAACCAATTCGATCGCCCATCACTACTAATCGAATTAGCTAACCACACCGCTACAACCACTGCCACCAACTCAAAGGGATTAAAATTTAGATCCATGGGCTGACCGATAATATAACCCATGATAACCAAAACCGGAGCCACAAACAGGGCGATCTGCATACTGGAACCGACGGCCACAGATACCGATAGATCCATTTTATTCTTAAGGGCGACGGTGACAGCCGTAGCGTGTTCGGCCGCATTACCGATAATAGGCAAAAGAATCACCCCAGTAAACAGCGCCGTTAAACCTAGCTGTTCCGTAGCCTCCTCTAGGGATGCCACCAATAACTCCGATTCTACGGCCACGGCGATAGTAACGACCAATAAAATCAAAGACCAAAACCAGACTTTCGGCTTTTCGGGGTTTTCTGTGCCGCTTTCCTCCTCGATACCAGCAACCCCGACATCGTAGAGATAGGTGTGGGTTTTCATGGAAAATAAGAGACTTAAACCATAGACGAAAATTAACACCGCTGCCACGGCCACGGATAGACGCTGTAGGACTGCTTCCCCGACTCCCGTGGAGGTAAATTCCACGGCAGTGGGTAAAAGAATCGCCACCACCGCTAAATTCATGGCCGAGGCATTTAAACGGGCAGTTATTGGTTGAAATTCCTGTTCTTTGAAGCGTAAACCGCCTAAAAACATCGATAATCCCATAACTAAGAGTAAATTACCGATAATTGAGCCAGTAATCGTCGCTTTTACCACATCGATAAAACCTTCCCGCAAAGCGACATAGGCGAGAATTAATTCTGTGGCATTGCCAAAGGTGGCATTCATCAAACCGCCAATATTTGGCCCGACCACCACCGCAATCGCTTCGGTGGCTTCCCCCATGTAGGCCGCTAGGGGGATAATGGCTAGACAAGCAGTGATAAAAACTACTGTTCCGCCCCAGTGTAACAGCGAACCGGCGATCGATAGCGGCACAAAAATCAATAAGATGGCGAAAATGGTATTTTTGCTTAACATAAAGTGGGTAATTTTGTCAAGATAATTTTATTTCGATTGGGTCGGGAACTAATGGGTACTAGAAGCGGATTTTAGCCAAAATTCCCCGGTAGAGCCGGTTATTATCCATAATATTGCCCTAAAACCGTCTCTGAGCGACTTTTCTAGGGGTTCGGGGGGTGATTGGGAGGGAACAGTCACCGGTTTAATCACAATTCCGCGACTACCAAAAACAATTTCTCCCACTAATCGCGCCCTTCTCATGTGATTATCGGAAGTGACTAGATAGACACTATCAATACCTTGGGCTTTCAGTTGATCGGCTAGGCTAGTAAAGTTAGTGACAGTATCTCGCGCATTGTAATCGAGATGGAGACGTTCTGGGGGAATTCCCGCTTTTTTAAAAATCTTTCTCACATATCGTCGCGGACTACCGGAAGACACCCAAATCGGTAGATCGGGATATTCCTTCGCTAATTTTGCCGCAAAACGTTCTCGATCGGCATGACCTCCCAAAACAAAAATCGCTTCCGGTTTTGCCCACTGCTGACGTAAATCGTAGTACAACCAGCCTAAACTCGCCAAAATTAGCGGAATAGCCAGCAATTTTAACCTAGATTTGCCTAACTTCGCTTTCAGAGAAACTCGCTTTTTTCTCCGAGAATTAGCCTTGAGAACCATATAACAGTGATCGGTGAGCGGTTGTCAGCCTTCAGCTTTGTGGGTTAAAGTGATCGAGGGTGAGGGTCATCGAACTCACATTGACGTAGGAGATAGGGATTTTATCCCCTAACTGACCGATAATTTTCCCAGAACTCAGGTTGATTGATGCGGTCGCTTACATCCCCCACCAACGGGCCAACGCTTCGGGAAGGGGCAGCAAAATACTTAATAACAAAGCCAGGGAAAATAGTCCTAATAAATCTCGTTTATTATCCAATTCAGTCACATCATTTAATGCAGGTTGATCGCTGACTGGCATTAATAAAAGAATAATCGCCCAGAGTAAAAAATCTGGCTGCACTAGGGCTAAAATAAACATGAATAATCGAGTTAATTGACCGATAATTATGGCGGTTTTCTGCCCATACATGGCGTGAACAATATGACCACCATCCAATTGACCCACGGGCATTAAATTTAGGGCTGTAACGATAATTCCCACATAACCAGCTACCGCTAAAGGATGTAAATGGATCGCTTTTCCGGCGATTAAATTACTGCCGAGGGCTAGTTTAGCTACGATAGACAAGAGCAAAGAAAACTGCGGATTTAAGGCCTGAAAATTTAATAAACTGCTTTGATTAGTTAGGGGAACTATTTCCGAGAGGGACAATCCCCAAAACAGTAGAGGAATAGCGATAATTATACCCCCCAAAGGACCGGCCACTGCCACATCAAATAAAGCTTTGCGGGTGGGGACTGGGGATCGCATTTGAATAAAAGCCCCGAAGGTGCCTAGGAAGAAAGGAATGGGGATAAAATAGGGCAAGGTAGTTTTAATTTTATATTTAACTGCTGTCAAATAATGGCTAAATTCGTGCAGTCCTAAAATAGCAATTAAGCCTAAACTGTAGGGGAAACCTTGCAATAATAAACTAGAATTATTTTCTAATTGTTGAGAGGTAATGCCACTTAATCCCGCACCGATGACTGTGGTAGTTAAGAGAGTTAATAACAATAAACCCAGGGCAAGAAAGGGGCGAGTAATTTTTTCAGTTTCTATAGTTTCTGTTTTTTGCTGCCAGGGATTAGCCACAAGAGCGAAAAAAGGTTGTCCCTGAAAACTTTCTTGGAAAAGCAATAAAAAGCGATTCCCAAAAACCTTTTCCACATTGTTTTTAATCACTTGATAAGCTTCTTCGGGAACCGCTCGCAATTTGCCCCGACAGAGAATTGCCTGGGGACGATAATCGATATTTTGCAGATAATAAATCCCCCAAGGAAAACAATCTCGTAGGGATTTTTCCTCTTCGGCAGTGATCGGTTTTAAATTATTTTTAGCCGCAGGATTATCAAGATTTTCTAGGACTAAATTCGCTGTTTCCGGTGGTGATGGGGGACTTTCTTGGGGAGTAACCCGTCCCTTCTGTACTAACCACCAATACAAAAAAGGACAGATCACAAAAGGGCCGATCAGCAAAAATGCCGGCATGGGGGTATCCTCTCCATAGATTAACATCCAGCCCGTCCAAATTAGAGCCGGAGTCATCAGGACAAACCAAATTAACCAAATTGGTGTTGTCGTGATTTTGGCCACGCTACGCTTGACGATAAAATAGGTGAAACCGCCCAGAATCCCTAATAACAACCACATTTCCATATCGGCTCTTTTCTCTTGAGTAAAAGGCGGCTAATTTCAGCCCGCCCGGTCAACGATTGTGCTAAGTTATAAACCGCATTGATTGTGATTTGGATAGGCAAACCATGCGATCGGAAACCGAATCGTCTCCTTTAGAGGTTAGCAAAACCACAAAACCCCCTCGATTAATTCTAGAAGGTTTATACGCTTTCTCGCCTAATCGGGAAACCCTAGGGGGAACCTCTTATCTTATTGTAGAAAATACTGGTAATATTCTGGTGGATTGTCCTAGCTGCGAGGAGAGCGAGCGGGATTTTCTCCTAGAAAAAGGAGTCCGTTACCTATTTTTTACCCATCGCGGGGGTCAGGGGAAACAGAGCGATCTTCTGCAAAGTTTGCTCAATTGTGAGATTATTCTACAGGAACAGGAAGCTTATCTGCTTCCTCACCGTCAAATTACCGTTTTTCAGCAGCAAATCCAGTTATCTCCCACTTGTAGCGCTTTTTGGACTCCAGGCCATTCTCCCGGTTCCTCCTGTCTCTACTGGCAACGTCACGGGGGGGTTTTATTTACCGGTCGTCATCTTCTCCCCGACACCAAGGGTCAACCGCAACCCCTACAGACAGCGAAAACTTTCCACTGGCCGCGGCAATTGCGATCGCAACAGGCCATTTTAGACCGTTTTAACCCAGAAACCCTCTCCTATCTTTGTCCGGCGGCCAATACTGGCTTTCTGCGCGGTCGAGGAATTATCGATCGCGCCTACGAAAAAATCAGCGCCAATCCTCTTAAGTAGGGTTTGCGGCAAAAAGTTTCTCGTGGGGGCAGGGTGTGGGGTGTAGGGTTTTACCGATTTTCATCTGGTCGTACTAAATCTGGTTATTAAAAACTGATTATTTATTCTCCGTTTGGCATGAGTGCCTCTCCTGATATGTAGCCTATACTCAACGGATTTAGTATTACTTCTGATTTTGCCACTCAATCCAAGCTTTTGGGGGGTTCTACCCCCCAAACCCCCCGTTGGGGTCGTGGCGCCGCCCCCAAACCCCCCGCGCATTAGTTTTTCGGTGGGATGCTTACAGGCAGCTGCTGACACATCTGTAATAATTTAACAGTCACGACCCTCGCCACGAGTGCTTCTCCTGATATGTAGCCTATACTCAAAAGCCTTATTTTAAAAGGGTTTTACCATTATTCAGCAAGCTCTAACTAAAGACTTTTTAGAAGCTGTATCGTTCAATTCCCAGAAATTATGAATTTAACCGTTAAAGATTTGGGTGAACAGGGATTGCTACCGATTCTGCAAAAATATTGTCCTGCGGAGATTATCGGTGATGATGGGGCGATTTTATCCCTCAAGGAGGGTTATTCTCTCGTTGTCACCACTGATGTTTTAGTTAATAACGTCCACTTTAGCGATCTTACCACCTCTCCCGAAGATGTGGGCTGGCGAGCGGCGGCGGCTAATTTATCCGATTTAGCGGCTATGGGGGCAGAACCCCTGGGAATTACGGTAGGATTGGCTTTAACTCCCGATCTAGCCATCGATTGGCTAGAAGGACTCTATCGGGGTCTTAGCTCTTGTCTGCAAGTATATCAGACGGCGATCGTCGGTGGCGATCTCTGTCGGGCCACGGAGATTAACATCAGCATCACCGCCCTGGGACAAGTGGCAAAAAATGAAGAGATTAGACGTTTTAATGCAAAAGTTGGCGATAGTATCGTTATTACTGGTTATCACGGTTTATCGCGGGCTGGATTAGAGTTACTCTTCCACCCTGAAACCGGTAGGAATTTAAATTCCGCCCAAAAAAAGCGATTAATCCAAGCCCATCAACGCCCGCGACCGAGACTTGATTGCATACCACATTTACAAAAAATTGTCAAGCAATTTCCCATCGCGGGCATGGATAGCAGTGACGGGTTAGCAGATGCCATCATGCAAATTTGTCGCTGTAGTGGGGTTGGTGCTGAAATCGAGACGATTCCCCTGCATCCAACCCTGAAAGAATATGTAGGAGCCAAAAAAGCTCTAGAATGGGCTTTATACGGCGGTGAAGACTTTGAGTTAGTTTTGTGTTTGCCCCCGGACGATGCCCGAGAATTGCTGGAGAAAGTGGCGGAAGATGGGGCGATAATCGGTCAAATTGTCCCGGGGAAAGAGATAAAATTAGCCGACGGGAGAAACCTAAGTTTAAGCTCTGGATTTCAACATTTTTAGCCTCTATAAATCGCCAAAACCTTTCTTTTTCTTGATTTTCTTCGGTTTTTTCGGGCTGCCACCTTGACCGCGGAACCCCGGTTGATTGCCACCCCCAAACATTCCGCCACCCATCCCGGGCATCCCAGGCATAGCGGGCATTTGTCCCCGTCCCATCTGTTGCATCATCGTTCGCATTCTGGTGAAATTAGTAATTAGTTTGTTAACTTCCGTTTCCGGATGTCCCGAACCTTTGGCAATGCGACGACGACGATTAGGAGACTTAGCCAATAAATCGGGGTCAGCGCGTTCCTCCGTGGTCATGGAATTAATCATCGCTTCCGTGCGTTTTAACTCTTTTTCGCCCTTTTCGATGTCTGTCCCGCTCAGTTTGCCCAGACCGGGGATTAACTTTAAGACTCCCCCCAGGGAACCCATATTTTTTAACAGCCGCATCTGTTTGAGGAAGTCATTAAAATCAAACTTGGCCTCTAAAATCTTGGCCTGCATTTTGGCCGCGTCTTCTAGGTCTAACTGTTCCTGAGCTTTTTCCACTAGCGTCAGGACATCACCCATATTGAGGATGCGACTGGCAAGGCGATCGGGATAAAATGGCTCTAAAGCCTCGACTTTTTCCCCAACCCCAACAAATTTAATCGGTTGTCCCGATATTTGCCGCACTGATAGGGCAGCCCCACCGCGAGTATCACCGTCCAGTTTGGTGAGAATTGCCCCCGTGATGCCGATTTGTTGGTGAAAAGTGTGGGTGAGATTGGCCGCTTCTTGACCGGTCATCGCATCCACCACTAATAAAGTGTCGTCGGCCTTGACAATTTTCTTGATTTGTGCTAGTTCGCCCATCATCTGGGTATCTATCTGCAAACGACCGGCGGTGTCGATGATAACCGTATCTACGCCCAATTCTTTGGCTTTTTCCACACCTTGACGGGCGATATCGACGGGATTAGCCTGAGAACCCATCTCGAAGACGGGAACATTTATCTGTTTACCGAGGGTGATTAATTGGTCAATGGCCGCTGGACGGTAAACATCGGTAGCCACCATCAGGCAGCTTTTGGACTGTTTGCGGAGATATAGGGCTAATTTGGCGGTGGCGGTGGTTTTTCCTGTCCCTTGCAACCCGGCCATTAAAATTACGGTGGGGGGTTTATCGGCCTGGGCTAGGGGAACGTTGCTTTCCCCCATAATTTTAACTAATTCATCATAGACAATTTTGATAAATTGCTGGCCGGGATTGACTCCAGAAATAACTTCAGCGCCGAGGGCTTGTTTCTCGACCTCAGCAATAAATCCCTTGACCACCTGTAGGTTAACATCTGCTTCTAATAAAGCCCGCCGGACTTCTTTGAGGGTTTCTTGTATATTGGCCGAGGAGATTTTATCTTGACCTCGTAATTTTTTCCAGGCGTCTTCTAAGCGGTCGGCCAGTGCGTCGAACATAGTTTCGGAATTAAATTTTTAACTAGATCGATTTTATCTCAATGTCGGGCTGAAGACCGCCGCTCTTACCCTCCTAAGTTCTGATTGCTCAAAAATAGTCGTAATTTTAATAAACTGAGAGTTTGACCGAGATTGAGGGGAAGGAGGGAAATGCCTTCTAAACGCGATTGTAACCAACCATCGCCCCAATACCATTCGTGATAGCCATCGATACCTTGACTCAAAAGCAAGCGTAAACACTGGTCATTAGCTAATAAAACCTGATGTTGTACGGGAATTAAACCTAACCAAGAGGTAAAAGTCAAGCCTGCCTCTAATTTATCGGGTAGATTGGGCGAGAGCATTTGCGGCCACAGCCATTGACGGAGATGAGCAGTTTTGAGCAAACTATCCCGGATAGCCTGTTCACTGGCCGAGATTTCGATACGCAGCTGACTTTGTTGAAAATTGCCGAACATATTGTTGTCTGATAATTTTTGTTAAGTTAGTTAAAGAATAACTAAAAATCGGGACAGCGTTTTCCAAGGATAACAGTAAGTAGTATGGCAGATAAATTAATCCGCGCCACGGCCGCCGATGGGGGAATTAGAGTAGTAGGAGTGATTACCACTCGTTTAACCGAAGAAGCCCGCCAAAGACATAAATTATCTAACGTAGCCACCGCCGCTCTCGGTCGCACGATGGCATCGGCTTTACTCTTGGCTTCCAGTTTAAAAAAACCCGGTTCTAGGGTCAATATTCGCATTAAAGGCGATGGTCCCCTAGGCGGTGTTTTAGTTGATGCCGGACTCGATGGCACGGTGCGCGGTTATGTGGACTGTCCCCAGGTGGAATTACTCCCCAATGCTAAGGGTAAATTAGATGTGGGTCGCGCCGTGGGTGACAAGGGTTATGTGCGGGTCTTGCGGGAAGAAAAAGGCGAGGAGAGAAATGAACTTCAAGAAAGCATCGTGGAAATAGTTTCTGGGGAAGTGGGGGAAGATATCGCCTACTACCTGGACCAATCGGAACAAATTCCCTCCGCTTTGCAAGTGGGGGTTTTTGTCGGTACGACCACAGGAGTAACGGCTGCCGGGGGAATTTTATTACAAGTTCTCTCTAAAGAAGCGTCCCGGGATGAGGTCTTGGTGGCTCGTTTAGAGTCGAGATTGCGAAAATTAACGGGATTTACGCCTCTTTTACGGGCAGGAAAAGGGCTAGAAGATATTTTTCAGGAACTTCTCGGAGATATGGGTCTAGAAATTTTTCCGGCTGTGCAGATGCTGCGTTTTGATTGTGATTGTTCTTTTGAACGGGCCTTAGGAGCTTTAAAATTCCTCGGGGTCGATGAATTAAAAGACATCATCGAAAAGGATAAACAAGCGGAAGCCATCTGTGAGTTTTGCCAGGAAGTGTATAGTGCCAACGAGACGCAATTAATCGAATTAGTCGAGTCTCTACAAGCTGAATCTTGCTGAGAAGTTGGGCAATGAGCGCCATTAAGGTAAAATCTATCTAAAAATATCCGTCAGGGAGTCGTGAATGTTTAAAGGAAAAGAATTAACCAAAAATCTAGTCAAACGAGAATCGATTGACTCCCTGACTCGTTGGCCAGAGAAAACTAAATCTTTTCTTTTTCTCTTTTGGTACCGATACCAGCATCGTTTCACTTGGAAAGTTTGGGCGGCTTTATTTGTCGTGGTCTTTGGCGGTGTTGGCTTTCTCGCCACTTGGCAGTTATTAAATATGCAGAAGTCGCCCAATTGCCCGAAAATCTTCTGGCCTATCGCTTCTGCCTCCCTGCGTCTCTACTGCGCTCAACTTTCCGCCGATAGTCGCACCGTGGCAGGCCTACTCGAAGCAATTGCCCTAGTGGAAGCTTTACCCGAGGACCATCCCTTGCGATCGCAAGTTAATCAACAGGTGGAAGAATGGGCGCGAGATATCCTGAATTTGGCTGAAAAAGACTATCAAGCGGGAAATTTACAGCAAGCGATCGCTAAAGCTCGTCAAATCCCCAATAATATGGCAGTAGCGGCAATTATTGAAGAAAGAATCGCTAAGTGGCAAGGAACTTGGACGGAAGGCAACGAGATATTAAGCAAACTAGAGGAAAATCTCCGCGCTTCCAACTGGAATCAATCTTTCCGTCTAGCGGTGGATTTATTGAACTTAAATAACGAATATTGGGCAACGGTTAAATATAATGAAGCGCTCGCTAAAATTACCGTCGCCCGGGAAGATAGCAGTAAATTAGATAATGCCTTTAATCTCTTTGCCCGGGGCGGTCTCGACAATTGGTTCAAAGTCATCGAAGAAGCTAGAAAAATTCAAGCCAGCAGTTATGCCTATCAGGAGGCAGAAAAATTAATCGGGAAAACCGAGGATAAACTGCAAGAATACGCCGAAAGATTAATTGAGCGGAAGCAATGGCAAGCTCTCCGGGATTTGGCTAACCAAACCCCCAAAGACCTCAAAATTAAAGAAGATGTCACCGATTGGTCCCTCTTGTCCGCAGCGGCCTTAGATGCGGAAGCCGGCACGGTGGAGGGATTGGAAGCTGGCATACTGGGACTAGAACAAATCGACGCTTCTCGACCTCTCCATCAAACGGCCCTAGCTATGAGGGAGCGCTGGCAGTTACAGGTACAGGATATAAGAATACTGTCCGAGGCTAGAGATTTAGCACAAGCAGGTACGATCGAGCAGTATAGCGCCGCTATCGCGAAAGCGGGCGAGGTTCCCCGTAATAATCCCCTCTGGTCGCAAGCACAGCAGGAAATTGGCTCTTGGAATCGTCAAATACAAGTGATTGAAGACCGGCCGATTTTAGAACGGGCGCGGGAAATCGCTCTCCCCGGCGATATTAATTCCCTGGGTAACGCTATTATTCAGGCGCGGGCAATCGCTAAGAATCGGGCCTTATACCGAGATGCTCAAGGGGAAATTCGCGACTGGCAAGGGCGGATTGAACGCATGGAGGATCAACCCATTTTAGATCAGGCGCAAGCTTTGGCCAATCTCAAAGACTATAGCACGGCGATCGAAACTGCCAATCAAATTCCCCCCGGTCGCGCTCTTTCCTCGGAAGCTTCCCAAAATATCCGTCGTTGGCGCCGAGAGTTGCGGGCCCGTCAAAATCTCCAACAGGCTAATCAATTAGCGGCGACGGGAACCGCAGAAGGTTTAACCCGGGCGATTGCTTTAGTTACCAATATTTCCACTAAAACCGATGCGGGTGTGCAACGGACTGAATTGCTGGAACGTTGGAGTTATCAGCTTTTGTCTTTAGCCACGGACCAAGCTAATAATGGCCGTTATCTGGAAGCTATTCGCCTGGCTGAATCCGTATCCCCGGAAAGTACCGCTTACAGTTCGGCTCGCTCCCAAATACAAGGCTGGCGCAATATTCTCCAACCTCCGGCCCCACCGCCAATAGTTGAATCGACTCCCCTCTCCCCGGAGTCCCCGATAGAAACACCGAGTCCGGGTCAATAATCAGTTTTAGGGGCTGTTTTTCCGGTGAATTGCCCCTAAAAAAGTCCCTCATCCCCAGGGGTCTGTCCAGTTAAAATTGACGGATATAATTGGGTTAATTTGAGGCGAGCATCTTTCCTGAAATTGCCAGTCATACTAAATCCGTTGAGTATAGGTAACATATCAGACAGGCAAAAGGCAACAGGCAAAAGGCAAAGGGCAAAGGGGAGAATAAATAATCAGTTTTTAATAACTGGATTTAGTATCATACCAAATCCGTTTTTAATAGTGTGAATAACTTTTAAACAGGATTTAGTATGATTCCTGTAAATGAAATACTAAAAATTATCATCATTATTTTTAATTAATAAATTACAACAAAAATAACCAAAGCTAATTTTAAAAAGATAATAGATAGTTGTTAAGCTAAAACGCATTTTAACCGCCTCTCCTTAGATTAGCTAAATCGCCCTCAATCCCTTTACTGTTGCCTCTTGCCTGTTGCCTCTTGCCTGATCTCAACAAGCAATTTAAATACGCGGGCAGCTTATGAATTACATTAATCAATCAAGCAAAAAACAGAACTCTGTAATTTCTATGAGAGCAAGTGAGGTACTAGATTTATATGCCAAAGGGAAACGCGATTTTACAGGAGTAAAATTAAAAGGACAGTGTTTTCACGGAAAGAATTTATCGGGGGCTAATTTTAGTCAAGCCGATCTCCGTGGCACTAATTTTCAAGGGGCTATTTTAGAGAGAACTAAATTTACAGAGGCCAGGGCAGGATTACTAAAGCGCGGTCGGCTACAATTAATCTTAATTTCTTGGTTAATAGCGGCTATCTGCGGCTTTCTGTGGGGATTAGCTGGTTATTATCTAGCTTTAATGCTGGTGACAGATGTAACCGAATTTAAAATCATTGGTGCGGTGATAATTACAATTTTATCTCTAATTTACGGAATATTTTATCGTCAACGAGTTGGGGGATTGCCCTTAGTTTTATCCTTGATTTCTGGTCAAGCAATAAGTTTTATTCTAGCAATTATTATCAGCTTAATTTTAACTTTATTGACAGTAATTATACTAGCTTTTCAAGGAGCATTAGCAGGAATAGCCGTGATGAATGTAACTTTTTCTATAGCTTTGATTGTTGGGGTTTGTGTTACTTTATTCACCGCTTATCTAGCCTGGTTATCCTTAGAAGAATCGAGAGCAACGGTCACGAAATCGATGGCAATTGCTTTTTTAGCCAGTAAAGGTACAAATTTTTTCGGGGCAAATCTGCAAGAAGCTGATTTCACGGGAGCGCAGTTAAAAGCCACTGATTTAAGGGCAAAAGATTTAACTAGAACTCGATTTTATCTGGTATCGGGCATCGAGCGAGCGCGCTGGGAAAAGACAATTCTGGACGAAGTTGCGATGAGAAATCTTCTGGTTACTGGTCAAGGGGAAAATAAAGCTTATATTGGCTATAATTTTCGCGGACTAAATCTTTCCGGGGTTAACTTAAAAAATGCCAACCTGACTAGGGCAAATTTCAGTGAGGCAAATTTAGCCTACGCTAATCTAGAAGGGGCAAATTTAGCCCATAGTAACGTGATGAGAGCCAATTTACAGGGAGCCACCTTGACGGGTGCTTGTATCGAAGCTTGGAAAATCGCCGAAAATACCAATTTAGAAGGGGTTGATTGTGATTATATCTATTTAGTCGAGTGCGATCGAGAGCGCCGTCCTTGGCAGGGAGAATTTGGGGAAGGGGAATTCCGGCAATTGGCCCTAGAGCAGCGAAAATTGTATATTGACGAATAAGATAACTGCTATACAAAGCTAAAATTGCGGCTCCGAGGCGGGCAATTAGAGGGATAATAAGACCAACCCCGATCGAGCGGGTGTCAGAGGCGGCGGAGTTACATCCCGATGCCAAATAAGGTTATTTGCCCTTTTCCCTAACCCCTATCCCCCGACTGGTAACTGATCACTGATAAGCGATGGTGAATATTTCTAATCAAGTTATACCCAATCGGGGACTAGCGCCCCTTAGAAAAGCCTCCGATGTCCAAATCCTAGCGGCGATCGATATTGGTACGAATTCGGTTCACATGGTAGTAGTGGAAATTGAACCGTCTTTACCCGCTTTTACGATTATTGCCAGAGAAAAGGATACAGTCCGTCTGGGCGATCGAGATAGGAAAACCGGTAAATTAACCCTAGCGGCAATGGAAAGAGCGATCGCCGCTTTAAAACGCTGTCACGATCTGGCTATTAGTCTCCATGCGGATCAGGTTATTGCCGTTGCCACTAGCGCCACCCGGGAAGCGACCAACGGCGACGAATTTTTGGCTTTAATCGAGAAAGAAGTCGGTATTTCTGTAAATCTCATCTCCGGACAGGAGGAAGCGCGCCGGATTTATCTCGGTGTCGTCTCGGGAATGGATTTCCAAAATCAAGCCCATATTATTATCGATATCGGTGGTGGTTCCACAGAATTAATCTTAGCTGATAGTCAAGAAATTCGCTTTCTTAGTAGTACCAAAATCGGGGCTGTGCGTTTGACCCAAGATTTCATCACCACCGATCCCATTACTCCCACAGAATTAGCCTATTTAAGAGCATACACCCGGGGAATGTTAGAGCGGGCAGGGTCGGAAATTAAACATCATTTACAGCTGGGAGAAGTGCCGCGTTTAGTGGGAACTTCTGGGACGATCGAAACTTTGATGACTATCCATGCTTTGGAGAAATTGGGGGAAATTCCCAATCCTTTAAATGGCTATCAATTAACCCGCAAAGATGTCAAAGAATTGGTCAAACGTTTCGCCACTTTGGACTATCACCAAAGACTGGCAATTCTGGGGATGTCCGATAAACGGGCCGAGATAATTCTAGCCGGTTCGATCGTGCTTTTGGAAGCGATGACCATGTTAGATGTTGATAAGTTAGTTCTCTGTGAAAGGGCCTTGCGAGAAGGGGTAATCGTCGATTGGATGCTGACGCACGGTTTAATTGATAATCGGTTACTTTATCAGAGTGAAATCCGTCAGCGCAGTGTCTTGAAAATAGCGAAAAAGTATCAAGTTAATTTAGAATCTGCTGAGAGAATAGCGACATTTTCCCTGTCTTTGTTTGAGCAAACCCAAGCACAATTACATTCTTGGAATCAGGAGGCTAAAGATTTATTATGGGCGGCGGCTATACTGCATAATAGTGGTTTATATGTTAGTCATGCTGCCCATCATAAACATTCCTATTATTTAATTCGCAATGGGGAACTGTTGGGCTATACGGAAATAGAGTTAGAAGTTATCGCTAATATCGCTCGTTATCATCGCAAAAGTAAGCCGAAGAAAAGGCACGATGATTTTATGAAATTAACTGAATACTATCAGTATATGGTCAGACATTTAAGTGCTATACTGCGCTTGGCTGTGGCTTTAGATCGGCGACAAATAGGAGCGATTAAAAAGATTGAATGTAAGTACGATCCTGAATATAGAACCCTACATCTGCATCTTTTTCCCAATAATGCTGAAGATGATTGTGCTTTAGAATTGTGGAGTTTAGACTATAAAAAACCTGTTTTTGAGGAAGAATTTGGGGTGAAAGTAGTGGCAACTTTGGCATTTTTACCCTTAAACCATGAGCAGTGAGCGGTTATCATTGACTACCGCCGGTATTAGGTAGCTTGAAATCGGCGAGATTGGAATTTTCGAGACTTGTTACCCGTTATTCTAGGTCAAGATTATCGACCGTGGCAAATTGATAATTTTTGTTGATAGTCAAGCAAGAAAACGGTTAAAAACTGAAAGGTTACTGTTATAATCCAGAGGGAATAGGATCGCAGAAAGAAAAGGAGCCGAAAAACTTGTTGCAATTAGCTAAAATTGGTCGCTTGATCGCTCTTGGTTGCTTGGGAACGATACTGACTAGCTTTCCTGTCCTCTCGGCCGAGAGAATCACTTTTATCTTACCGCCCTTTAGTCGTACCCTAGAAATTAGTTCCCTAGAAAAGTTTGTCGAGACTGGCAGAATTGACGCTAATCTAAGACAATATTTAGGTAATACCACACCCGAACAACAAAGAGAATTTCGCCAAGCTTTAACCACAAGTAAAGAAATTAATCCCGTCCTGATCTCGCGCTTTTTTAACACCACAATGGGGGAAGATATCCTCAACCTTTTAGGGGAACTGATCACCATTCAAGGGGGTATTAATGGTAAATTCGCTCTGCGTTCTGCCCTAATTAAATCAGCTTTTGAACCGGGAGGGGTAACTATTCTTAACCTGCTGCGTAATCTGCCCACTAATATGCAGATTGATGTGACAAGAGTGCAAAGATTAGCTAGGGCGATCGATATCGTCCTGAAAGCGACCACAGTATTCACGGAAAAGGTGGCGCAATTATCCTTAGAAGAAGCTAAAAAGGCTGGTGAAATTAATTTTACCGCCATGACCGACCCCCGACAACCGGGACCGCGACAAGTAGAACAAATGCGGCTGGATTTAACCGATAGCCGTCGTCAGAGGGAACTTTATCTAATCATTGTGAAACCCAAGGGGCAATTAACCCAGAAAACCCCCGTTATTGTCTTTTCCCACGGTTTAGCTTCTCGTCCCGAAGATTTTCTCCGACAAGCGGAACACTGGGCTAGTTACGGTTATCTCGTCGCCATGCCCCAACACCCCGGCAGTGATACCCTACAGGTGCAGAATCTGCTCGCCGGTTTATCGGGGATGGTTTTTGATAGCAACGAATTTGTCAATCGTCCATTGGACATATCTTTTGTGATCGATGAATTGCAAAGACGCAACGCGGGGGAATTTCAGGGGCAATTAGATGTAGATAATGTGGGAGTTGGTGGACATTCCTTCGGCGGTTATACAGCCTTAGCCGTGGGTGGAGCGACGATCGATTTCGAGAATTTACAACGGGACTGCCAAAGAAGATTAGCTTTTCTCAATGTCTCCCTCTTGCTGCAGTGTCGTGCTTTGGATTTACCCCGAGAAGAATACAACTTTCGCGATCCGAGAATCAAAGCGATTTTTGCGGTTAATCCGTTTAATTGGAGTATTTTCGGGGCTAAAGGACTAGCTAAGATCGAAATTCCCACTTTTGTAGCGGCAGGAACCTACGATCCCGCTACCCCCGCTATTTTTGAACAGGTGCGCTCTTTTCCCCTGCTCAACACCGAAAATAAATATTTAGCTCTGATTGAAGGTCAAGCTCACGTCGATTTTTCGGTACTAGACGCGGGAATTAACGAAGCGATCGAATCCATAGCCGATCTTACCCTGCCAGCACCCTATGTGATCGATAGTTACGCCCATTCCCTATCTTTGGCCTTTTTTGAGGTGTATATTCGCAAAAACCCCGGCTATAAACCTTTTTTACAGGCGGCCTATTCCCAATATCTCAGTCAAGGCCAGGAGTTTAGATGTTTTCTGATTACCCGCGCCTCCTCGGCCGCTTTAGAACAACTCATCGAAGATTTTATCGCTCAAAATGTCCGTTAATCAGTTATCAGTTATCAGTTATCAGTTATCAGTTCACTGTTTACTGTTTACTGATCACTGAAAAGCTCCCCACTTACCCACTTCCCCACTTCCAATTCATAATTCATAATTTATATTTGTTGAGGGCGTTTAAGTAGTAATTGAATAGCCAAAAGAATTAAACCAATGGTGACAAAAGCAAAAATAAAGGTTCCTAGAGAAGCTAAACCAAAAACTAAAGTGCGGACAGCGCTGCCAATTCTCAAGGCGATCGGACTGTGAGCAACCATTGGTTTTGAGTAAAAAGAATGACCGATCGCTGCTGTGAGATAATAGAGAATGGTCCCCAATGCTGCCGAAATTGCCGCACCAACCAAACAGCGAGTAGGAGTAACTTTTTTGGTTTCTAATTCTGTGGTCATTACTTTTTAGTCCTCAAATATTGCCCGGGTTAAATTTTAATTCTTTTCCCCAGCATTGTACCCGACTAGGACCAAGGATCGAGGACGGAAGGAAAAGAAGTATCGACTTGCGAGGAGGCGATCAGTTCTTGATTCGCGTCTAGTTGCCGTTTTAACTGTTCCCAATCGCCGGGGTCGGTTAACTCCTCATAAACAGGGGCAGCGGAAAAGATCGTTTCCTTGTCCGATGACCAGTTTCGGGAAGGAAGGACTGGATTAGTCAAATCAGGCAGCTCCTGGTCGAGAATAGTCGTATTTGCGCTCTCAGGGGAAGCTGTGGGCAAATTTAGGCTAATTTCCCGCTTTAGTGACTGTAATTCACGGTTGAGAGCCTGTAATAACTGCTCGATCGCCTCGATTCTCCCGAAAACATCCGAGGGAATCTCAGGATTATTGGCGGCAGAGAGGGAGGGCAAAGTTAATTCATCAGCCATGACGCGCTCGATTTCCTCTAGGGTAGTTTGACATCCTCACCGCCGTAAACGAGCGGTGATTCCTCACCACGCCACCTTTTTAGGATGGTCGTTGAATGGGGTTGACGCGACCCAGGATACTGCTACCTTAGCGGTAGTCTTATGTCTTCCGACCCGTCCGTTTTGATTGTCCGAATGCCGGACGGCCACTTTGAACAAGTCGAAAAAATCTCATGTTCAACCTTATTTACTAGAAAGTTTTACTCGTTCAAGGCCGAATTTGAAGTCTTTTCTGAACGAAACCCCCTACTATCTGTGGTCAAGGTTCAGTTTTTAGCTTGGTTATCGCTTTTTCCATTGTAGGTTAAAGCCGTCCTAAAAGGACGGGGTTTTCAACCCAAATTTTCGGGAGCATCTCATTTATGCAAGTGAGTAATTATACTTATCCATAAAACTGGTTTCTAGCAAGGCTTTCAAAATAGCTTGACATAAAAACCTGATTTAGGGGTTACAAAGGTTCTCGTTTGCTGATGACATGGAATAGAGCCAGTAAAGACTGTACAACCCACTACATCCCTTAGTATTCCCATTTTTTAACCGCAGCTAACAGGTAAAAGAAAATTTATTGTCGGCTACTTATAAGTAGTCGTGCAAAATTAATTTCCTAGTCGAGACGGGAGACCCCGAGACGGGAGACAGCTATCAGGGATCAGATTTAAGTTTTTAGTTCACTGTTTACTGATCACAGCAAAAAGCGTTCCACTGACGGCTTAGATGTATAATTAATTTTGCTTATACCATTTTTCTAAAGTAATGGCAGAAATAGTTAATTACCCTCACCCCCAACCCCTCTCCCAGAAAGGGAGAGGGGAGTAGTATACCTGCCATGAATCAAGAAAAATGCTGTTAGGTACTCAAGAATAGTTATTATTCGCTCAATGCTATCGCTGTTTATGCTTGACTCTCACTGGATTAACAGTGGACCTGTTGCATAATTAATTTTCGAGGGTTCAAAAATGGGAAAAATAGGCATGAGGTAAAAATAAAAAGAGCAGAAGATGTCATGGTTTCTAGGTTATGCCTGTTAAAGGGATCTTTCTTATCCTACACTTGTAACACCAATCTGTTTAGTATTTGGGAGAAAAAAATTATGCGGACAGGGGAGATGGGGAGATAGGGGAAGTGGCGAGAAAGATTCGAGCATTTATACTAAAATCTAAGATAGCCGGTTTAATATCGTCTCAGGGATCAAAACTAAAGCTTAGAATAGATAAAATATGTGGACTTTTATTGATTTATTTGCTGGGATAGGAGGATTTAGAATCGCCCTAGAGAATCTCGGTTGTCAATGCGTTTTTTCTTCGGAAATCGATCCTCACTACTGTGCGGCGGTTTTCCCTGTCAAGCGTTTAGTATCGCCGGCAGAAAACATGGTTTTGAAGATGCACGAGGAACCTTATTTTTTGAAGTTGCCCGGATCCTACACGAAAAGAAACCGAAAGCTTTTATCTTAGAAAATGTCCAGGGGTTAGTCCATCATGATCGAGGTAAAACTTTAAAAACTATTTTAGATATATTAGAAAAGGATTTGCATTATTTTGTCCCCACTCCCCAGATTTTAAATGCCAGATATTTTGGTGTTCCCCAAAATCGTCCCCGAATTTTTATCGTCGGTTTTCGAGAGGATTTAAATATTTACCATTTTTCCTATCCCCAACCAACCCAGCAAGAAACTTGTCTCGAAGATATCCTAGAAGAAAAGGAAGTCAGCGTTAAATATTATCTCTCTAATCAGTATTTAGAAACTTTGTTTAAACACAGGGCCAGACACGAAAATAAAGGTAATGGTTTTGGGTATGAGATTATTTCTCCCGATGGTATCGCTAATGCGATTGTGGTGGGAGGTATGGGAAAAGAAAGAAATTTAGTTATCGATAAAAGACTGACTAATTTTACTCCTGTTACTCGCATTAAGGGAGAGGTAAATAAATTATTTGTCCGCAGAATGACTCCCAGAGAATGGGCAAGATTACAGGGGTTTCCTGATAGTTTTCAGATTGTTGTTAGCGATGTCCAAGCTTATAAACAGTTCGGTAATTCTGTGGCTATTCCCGTGGTGGAAGCGGTGGCAAAAGAGGTGATTAAAGCTTTAGATTTATCCAGAGATTCTCAAGAAAATATCAGGGTTAAAGAACTACAGGGGAGACAATTAGATCTATTGTCAATCTGAGGAACAATAACAATTTTTTCTAGGGGTTTGGGTATATTACAGCGTTTCTTATAAAGATGAAGTATAAACTAATTTGGTATTGACGACCGACGACTGGCTCCCCAAAACCAAAACTTCCTATCTCACCGTTAAGATAACTGCTATAATAATAGTTAATTATTTGATCAATGGTATTGCTGTTTATGCTCAAGTCTGACTGGATTAAATTAATCAATGCTATTCGTCTCCGAAAAAAAGAATATAATGGCACGGATGGACATATTCATTATAGCTTCTATTACAAGAAAACTTCTAACAATAGAGACTATGGAGAGGGAGGAGATATGGTTGATTTAAGTTATGATGAGTGTTCCTTGGGATTTAGATATAAAGGAGATAGCTTTTTTTTAACGTCTGTCTATGGTCATACCGTATGTTGTTTTCGTCCTAAATACGATAGTTATGTGTTAGAAAAAATAAAAAAATATCATTCTAGAGAAGAATTTATACCTCATATATGTCCTGGTCATCCCACTACAGCTTCTGGTGCTTTCAGGTTTAGCATCAGCAATAATGATGACTTTTTATATTATGCTGGTTTTTATGCTGCCGCCTTTTTATACGCTTTTGATGTCAAAGAGCCTAAGCTACAGTTAATTGACAAAGAATGGATTATTTTTGATTCTAAATTAGGCTATTTTGATTTTGCTACCTATTTTTCTAATCATCAAGTTATCCCGATCAAATTACCGATCCCAAAATTTATTGATCCCAATCACACATCAGTATTAAAACTAGCAGAAGGGTTAGAAATTGCCGATATTAATCAGAGAGATTATGAGCAAGCTTCCCAATACTTAGATGAGATCAGAAGGGAAATTAAAGACGGTTTACTTGACGAATAATAACGTAAATAAGGAGAATAAATGGCTCTCTTGTACTTTATGTAATAAGTTTTACTAATTGAATATACGTTCCTTAACGAGAGCTTGATTTTTTTCCTAAAAATAAGAGATTACCTAACGCATTCTACCTAAAATTTTCTTAATAAATAGGCTATAAACTAAAATTAGGATTCTGACTAGATGCGGTTTCCCCTTAGAGGTAACAATAAAAGAGCAGCAGAGGTGATGGTTTCGCCGGTTGTGCTTGTGAAAGGTATCTCTCTTATACTACACTTGTAACACCAATATGTTTAGTATTTGGGAGAAGAAAATTATGCGGACAATTACACGCACCACCACCACCGAGATGGAAGTCACTAGCATTCGTCTAGAAAGAGTCCTCAAAGACAAGCTGAAAGAGATTTCCGGCAATCAAGGTTATCAAGCACTCATTCGCGATGTCTTATGGAATTTCGTTCAGCAGAAATCAGGAGATTATCGACCTCAGTTTTGTGCTGGCGATATAAGGGCGGTATTTAACGCTACAGCTAGAAAAAATGAGATTTGCGCTCTTACGGGCAAGCTAATCCCCGCTAATGAAACAATGTTATTAGGTTTGACAATCCATGGCGATTTAGTTCCGTTGAGTATGGATAGTTATGCCAATTTAAAATAAGTTTGACTAGGGTGGGGCAGAATGCAGTATAGTTAGTCCTCACCCATAAAGATAAGGGAACAAGCAATAGGAAAGTGGGAATTATAAATTATAAATTATGAATTATGAATTGAGAGGTGGGGAGTTTTTTGCTGTAAACAGTCAACTGATAACCGATAACTGATAACTGATAACCGATAACCGATAACTGATGACTGATAACTGATGACTGAAGCGATTTTACGAGTGGTTTTAATCAATCCGCAAATTCCGCCAAATACGGGGAATATTGCCCGTACTTGCGCCGCAACGAGGACAGAATTGCATTTAGTCGGTCCCTTGGGTTTTGAAATTAGCGATCGCTATCTGAAGCGCGCCGGCTTAGATTATTGGCCTTATGTAAAACTTATGTACTACTTGACAATTAATGACTTCTGTGCTTATCAACAAAAGAGCGGCGGAAGGGCGATCGGGTTTACTGTGCGCGGCAGCAGCAGTTATGTGGAATACAGCTATCAAAGCGGAGATTGGCTACTTTTTGGCAGTGAAACCGACGGTATTCCGGCAGATTTATTAAATCAATGTGATGACACGGTTTATATTCCCATGGCGGAACCGGGGGTGAGAAGTTTAAATCTTTCCGTTAGTGTGGCAATCGGATTATTTGAGGCCAGACGACAACTGGGATTTATTCGTTAGCGGGACATTTGGCTATATAAACAGAGCAAATAAACTGAATTGACCAAAAAATTAGAAAATTGCTTTTATTTAGCTGATTTTTGCCCGGAGCAGAAAAAATAGCAATCGCCATCAATCTTGTCCGTAATAACAGCAAGAAATTATGTGGATTATCCTAGCGCAAGTTAATTGTTGCTCCTTTGTAATTACATAATTTATTGAAAATAAAAAGGCAAGATGAGGCTCATGAATATCTTAGACCTTCCTCCCAATACTTTTCGCAATTTACAGCTTTTTAATCGGCAAAAATCCACCTCTGGCTTAACTCAAGTCGAGATGTTAGTTACCCTAATTTTATTAGGAATTCTCTTAACTATTGCCCTTTCTGCTTATCATCGTTTAATGGCTTGGATTCGCTTAAATATCGCCACCTTTGAAATATCACAACAGTGGAAAAATACCCGTTATCAAGCCACAGGAGAAGGTTCTCATCCCCTATCTTTGTGCATGGCAGAAAGTGAAACCGAACAGATTAAAGTGGCAAAAGTACAAGGGGACGAATGTGAAAATGTCACCGATTGGACTCCCATCACTCGTGGTGTTAGCATCGATACTGATAATTCTACCCTACGCCGAGTTAGTGGACCTGTGGGTAATCACGGTACAATTTATCGCGCTAGTTGGGCCGATACAAAGGGGGGGTTAGGGGGTTCTTGGGGACAGTTAGGCAGAATTACTTTAGTTGCTGCCGGTACACCCGATAAAAGCTGTTTATTTTTATTCCGTGTTGATGGTAGTTGGGATATTCGTCAAGATGATAGCTGTGTGCTTTAAAGCTGATTTAAAACTAGGGAATCAGGCGATCGATTTGTTGAGCTAAATCAAAATCTAAGTTACTTAAACCTCCCACGTCATGGGTAGTGAGGGAAAGAGTAACGCGATTGTAATTGATGGTAATATCAGGATGATGGCCTAGGGATTCAGCTGGAGTAACTAAGCGATTAACAAAAGCGATCGATTCGATAAAATTGTTAAATTTAAAAGTTTTTTCAATCCGTTGATCTCGTAACTGCCAACCCGGGATAGTCTGTAATTGTTGAGAGATTTCTCGATCGGATAAACGAGTAGCGGGTAAAGAGAGGACTAATTGACCAGTTAACCCAATCATGAAAGCGATCGCTATTGCTAAGAATTGCTTCAACATTGAAGACGCTCCCGTAGTTGTGGTGAGCAGAAAAAGTGATCGATCACGAGGGCATAGTCCCAAAATCTAACATTAAGAAACACTTTACACCATAATGTCGAGACAGCCACGCTCAAAAATCTAGAATCCTGACTGATAGCCTTTCTGAACGGAAACTTAGACGGTTTTCAGTCCGTCTGGGAGTACACTAGAAAATACCCATTTATTCCATCGAGCCGTTCATGATTATTTCCGTCGTAGCACTGAAGGGAGGGGTCGGGAAAACCACCACATCGATTCATTTGGCCGCCTATTTTCAAGAAAAAGCGCCCACCTTATTGATCGATGCGGATAAAAATCGTTCGGCTCTCCATTGGTCCCGGGAAGACACCCTTCCTTTTATGGTAGCGTCCCAAGCTGGAGCGACGGGACTGGTGAAACAATACACTCATATTATCGTCGATACCCAGGCCCGGCCAGAGCCAGACGAGCTAAAAGATTTAGCTCAGGGCAGCGATTTATTAATCCTACCCACCACTCCCAATCATCTCGATATCGATGTCACGATTAAAGCGGTAGAATTGCTGTCCACGATGACCGATAATTATCGAGTTCTTTTAACCCAAGTGGATTCACGGACAAAAACAGGACGAGAAGCGCGGAAAGCTCTAGAAGAAGCAAAATTACCCCTATTTAAGCGAGAAATTCCCCGTTTAGTTGCTTTTGAACGAGCGGCCGAAAAAGCAGTCATCGTCAAAGATTATCCCGACCCCCGGTCCAATTTCGGTTGGCTTTGTTACCAAGCGGTCGGTAAAGAAATTTTTGCCTTAATGACATAAATTGTTAAAAAAGTTAATATTAATATTTGTGTCATTTTTCCCCAAAAAGATACTTAATCTGTATGGGGACTTTTTGTAATCTTCCGTTAAGCGTTCACTCCTAAATCGGTAAAGTCTGAGACAATCAAAAAAGTCTGACTGTAGGAGAACCCTCTATGAAATTGGCCTATTGGATGTATGCGGGTCCCGCTCATATTGGCACTTTAAGGATCGCCAGTTCCTTTAAAAATGTTCATGCTATCATGCACGCTCCTCTGGGAGACGATTATTTTAACGTCATGCGCTCGATGTTGGAAAGGGAGCGTAATTTTACCCCCGTCACTACTAGTATTGTCGATCGTAATGTTTTAGCCCGGGGTTCCCAAGAAAAAGTCGTCGATAATATTGTTCGCAAAGATCGCGAAGAAAGTCCCGATTTAATCGTTTTAACTCCCACCTGTACCTCCAGCATTCTCCAAGAGGATTTACAAAACTTTGTCGAAAGAGCGCGACAGGATGCCGAGGGGGATGTGCTGCTGGCCGATGTCAACCACTATCGCTATAATGAACTACAAGCGGCCGATAAAACTCTCTATCAAATTATCAAATATTATCTCGATAAGGCCCAGAGAAAGGGGGAAATTATCTCGCAGAAAACCCCTAAACCTTCGGTTAATATTATCGGCATTACCACCCTCGGTTTCCATAACCAACATGATCGCACAGAATTAAAGCGGTTAATGGCAGATTTGGACATTGAAGTTAATGACATTATCCCCGAAGCTGCCTCCGTAGAAAACTTAAAAAATCTGCCCCGCGCTTGGTTTAATCTGGTTCCCTATCGAGAAGTGGGATTAATGACAGCCAAATATCTCGAAAGTGAATTCGCCATGCCTTACGTTGATATTACCCCCATGGGAGTGGTGGAAACAGCGCGCTGTATTCGCAAAATTCAAGAGGTAATTAATGCCCAAGGTGCGGCAGTAGATTACGAAGATTTTATCAATGAACAAACTCTGCATATCTCCCAAGCTGCTTGGTTTTCTCGTTCCATTGACTGTCAGAATTTAACGGGCAAAAAAGCGGTGGTTTTTGGTGATAATACCCACGCAGCCGCTATGACAAAAATTCTCGCCAGAGAGATGGGAATCCATGTGGTTTTAGCGGGGACTTATTGTAAGTATGATGCGGATTGGTTCCGGGAACAAGTGAGTGAATATTGCGATGAAGTGTTAATTAGCGATGATAATGGGGCGATAGGAGATGCTATTGCTCGGTTGGAACCGGCGGCGATATTTGGTACTCAAATGGAACGTCATGTGGGCAAACGTTTAGATATTCCCTGTGGAGTAATTGCCGCACCTATTCATATCCAAAATTTCCCCCTCGGTTATAAACCTTTCTTAGGTTACGAAGGCACTAATCAGATCGCCGATTTGGTCTATAATTCCTTTACTTTGGGTATGGAAGATCACCTATTAGAGATATTCGGTGGTCATGATACCAAAGAGGTAATTACTAAAGGTATTTCGGCAGATTCTGACCTAAATTGGAATAAGGAAGCTACGGTAGAATTGCAGAAAATACCCGGTTTTGTGCGGGGGAAAGTCAAACGAAATACCGAAAAATTCGCCCGGGAGCGAGGTATTGGTGAAATAACTTTAGAGGTAATGTATGCGGCTAAAGAATCCGTAGGAGCTTAATTATTTCTTGGGGCTGAAAGTTAACAGCATTCAGCCCTTTTTTTTAGTTATTTACTTAATCCCTGAAGTATTCTTTCTTCTACTCCTTTCCCCTGAATTAACACTCCAAATCCTCCTAAACCGGTGGGATTGATTAATTGATGTAAGGCATCTCGACGCTGAAATATAGTTAATATATCGATTTTTCCTTGAGAAAGTTGATTTAATCTATCTCCCAATCCCAAAGCCATTAAAAATAATCCTTGCTGAGTAAAACCGAGATTTTTTAAGCCTAATTTCTCCCCTTGACGTTGTAAAGCGGTAAAATCCACATGAGTGGTAATATCTTGTTCTCCCACCCACAAATAAGCATGATCATGACGCTGATGTTGTCGATAACATTGTAGGGTTCCTTGACTTCTTTGGGGATGATAATATTTTTCGGCAGTGTAACCATAATCTATGGTTAAGATATAACCTCGATCGAGTTTCCGATCAACCGTTTCTAACCAGTCTAAAGCTAATAAGTTTACCTCGGTTTGATAACCCTCCTGATAAAGTGGGGAGGGAATATTTATCCCCACTAAATCAAAATAGTCTTTGATTCTGTCGGTGGATAAATCTGCGATAATCTCCTGAAAAGGTTCCCCCAATCCCAGATAAATTTCTCGCAATTCCCCTGACTCAATCACAACTCGATGGACAGGAAAAGCATCGATTAACTCATTACTAAACACACAACCCACAAGGGAATTATCGGCTAAATTCGGCCAACTTTGCCAAGATACCGGGGAATATCCCGCTAAAGTTGCCCGTTGTCTTTCCCTGAGTTTCTGAGATTGTTCGATAATTATATAACTGAGATTTTGATAAAAATCAGCATAGTTATCACTTAAATAATCAAGGATATCTTTCGCTAAAATTCCCGAACCTGCTCCCACTTCCACTAAAGTAAATCCCGGCGAATTACCTAAAAATGCCGCCATCTCGACAAATTGCTCCGCCAACAATTGACCAAAATCTGCCCCTAGAGACGAGGAAGTAAAAAAATCTCCTTTTGAGCCAATTTCTACTTTTCCAGAAGTGTAATAGCCATAATCGGGGTGATAGAGAGCTAAATCCATCCAGCGCTCGAAGCTAATTCGACCCGCTGCTGATTGTTTAATTTCCTCTAGGATGATTGGTTCTAAATTCATCTTGATCGGGGAATTATGAATTATGAATTATGAAATGGGAAGTGGGAATTAGGAAGTGGGAATTAGGAGGGCTGTATCTCACATTTGCAGAAATACCGACAATCAGCAATTATCGGTGACTCTTAAATTATTACAGACGTATCAGCAGCTGCGTGTAAGCATCCCACCGAAAAACTAATGCGCGGGGGGTTTGGGGGCGGCGCCACGCCCCCAACGGGTAGGGTTGATTCATTTAAATTAAGTACAGCTGATTTTGAGTCAATAAATTTGACTGAAGATTCTCAAGTT
>VYLC01000104.1_pt1 | contig 28322 bp, 34 predicted proteins | sample 5109531 | NCBI WGS metagenome assembly VYLC01 (sample SAMN12291787, study PRJNA351875) | freshwater metagenome | isolation source: freshwater lake | place: USA: Michigan, Gull Lake | collected 2013-08-08
GAACAGAGTAAATCTGTTAAGGCCGGTGCGGAACCCCGCAAGGGAAAGAAGCAGAAACCCAAATCGTGAGGTTTGGGAATCACCGTCCGTTTTACGGCGGTGAGGATGTCAAATAGGTGGTGATTCGGTAGTAGTGATGGTGGCTTAATCCTTTGCTTTGCTGTGCATTGTAGTCATGGATAAAATACCAAACAGTTCCCCAACGTGATTCTCCATTTTTTTAGAGAAAGATAGACTCTGTCTCACCAGTCGAGAAATCCTTTGTCGAAAGGTATTATTTAATCTTTCAATATGATTAGTTTGACCAGTTTCTTGACCAACCTGTCGATGACGTTTACTGGGAATTACTGTCTTATAGGACTCCCAAAAGTCTGTGTAAGCAACAGCGCATTGTCGGTAAACACCTGGTCGGCCTGTCCCAAAGTTTTTTGTCTGATTGACGACTCCTATCTCCTAAATAGCAACCAATAATTTCTCGGGTAGTTCTATCGATAGCTAACCAAATATATACCTTGATTTTCTTACAAAATACGAATGACCATAACTCATCACATTCTATGATTAATTTGCCTTTAGGTTTGTCTGTAACCTTGACCTGACGAGGGACTTGGCTAAATTTATTATTAACATAATTTTGTAACCATGACCAACTTACTCCAGTTACTCTAGCAATTCCTCGTCAGGAAATTCGTTCGAGCAAGAGTTTATCAATTAATTGTTTGGTTTCGTCAGAGACGGTTTTATTACTAGGATTAATTACCAAGGCCACAATCTTTACACTTACGTTTGGGTTTGCCATTATGTGTAGAACCATTTTTGATGGTATGGCAAGAACCACATTTAGGACAACGAAATATTGAAGATGGTGAATCTTTTGTTAGAATATTATGTTCTAAATCTTCATCGCCATCCAACCAAAATTTAATAATCCAAGAGAAGATTTTGATAAAAACAGCAATCATAAAAAGCAAATTCTTGAATCATAAAAAGCAAATTCTTGACATTTATCAGGTAATTATTTTTATTAGTCAATATTCTACACAACTCAGGCTAGATAAGCAAGGTAGCTCACCACTACTATCGGATCACTACCCTGCGTTCAAACCGCGTGGGGGAATTTTAGTACAAATGCTCACCACCCTCTCCCTGCTCCCTGCTCATAGACAGTCTTAACGAGCAATTTAGATAGTCAACAGCTTACTGCCGATTATTACCTCACCTTGGCGGCGTATTATTGACAATATTGAGAGCATAAAGGCGAAAACGCTCTAGATCGGCTTGCAGGGTTGATTCCACCACTCGACCGAGGAAAAGATTATCCATCAATTTTCCTAACCAACCTGGTATAGCATAGGCTGCTGTCAGTCGCACAATACTCCTACCATGACGGTCATAAAAACGAATTGCCCCGCGGTTAGGCAACCCGTCCACGGATTCCCATTGAATCATCTGGTGGGGGACAATTTTCAGTATCCGTGACAACCAAGTAAATTCTAGACCACCACTGGCTAACTTCCAACGGGAAAGCTCTGGCTCCTCCTCTAGAATTTTCACCGATTCGATCCATTTCATCCACTGGGGCATTTGTTCTAAATCTGACCAGAGCTCCCAAACCAGATCGATCGGCGCGTCCACTTCTACCTGTACACTATGTTCTAACCAAGTCATTCGTTAATTCTGGCGATGCTGAATATTTCTATGATAACGGCTATTAGTCTTTAGCTTTTGACTCAATGATAAAATAAAAACAATCTTCGAGGTTTAATTTTACTATGTTAATCAGAAAACTGCTCGAATGTGAGGAATTCATCGCTGGTGATCATACCCGATTGCGCGAGTTATTGCATCCCGATAAACAGCCGTTAAATCTACGTTATAGTTTAGCCCACGCCCAGGTAGATGTGGGAGAAACTTCTACTCCCCACGCTTTAAAAACGGCGGAAGTTTATTATATTTTGCAAGGACAAGGGGAAATGCACATCGATGAGGAAGTGCAGTTAGTGACTGTCGGTGCTGCCATTTATATACCTCCTCTAGCTAAACAATATATTCATAATTGTGGGGAGGAACCCTTAATTTTCTTGTGCATTGTCGATCCTGCTTGGCGACTAGAAGACGAAATTATCTTTGAGTAAACCTAATGAATATTGGCATTATTGGACTGGGTTTAATTGGTGGTTCCTTGAGCTTAGATTTCCGCTCACAAGGTTATAAAGTTTTGGGAGTTTCTCGTCAACAATACACCTGTGATATCGCTGTACAAAAAGGAGTGGTAGATGAATCTAGCACCAGTTTAGAATTATTAGCTACTGCCGATTTAATCTTTATCTGTACTCCTATACATTTAATTGTGCCAACTTTGGAAAAATTAACTCCCTATTTAAAAACCCAAACCATTGTCACCGATGTGGGATCAGTTAAAGGAGCAATTGTGGCCAATTGTAGTCAATTGTGGCCGAATTTTGTCGGTAGTCATCCCATGGCTGGGAAAACCGAACAGGGAATTAATGCAGCACAATTTGGTTTATTTGTCAATGCCCCATATCTGATTACTCCCCTTGAATCTACCCCTAACTTTGCCGTGGAAATCTTAACTGAAATCGTGCAGAAATTAGGCTGTAAAATTTATTATTCCTCCCCCGAAGAACACGATCAAGCCGTGGCATGGATTTCCCATCTGCCAGTAATGATTAGTACCAGTTTAATCCAAGCTTGTGCGAAAGAACAAGACCTGAATATTCGCCAATTAGCGGAAAATTTAGCTAGTTCTGGTTTTCGCGATACCAGTCGCGTCGGTGGTGGCCATCCCGAATTAGGTTTAATGATGGCTAAATACAATCGTCAAGCTTTATTGATATCTTTAGCAAATTATCGGCAAAATCTTGATCAAATTGTTGACTATATTGCAGGGGAAAAATGGCAGGAAATAGAGGAAATTCTCGTTTCTAGTCATCAATATAGAGCCAATTTTATCCAATAAAATACCATTTTGTCCAGCAATTATCCCGCAGCACTGTATCATAGATTTATACTCAGCAAACCAATAAAATGATATGACCACCTTTTTCGACTTTGAAGCCGAATTTGTTGACTCCTTACGTTGTATCCCAATGACCGTGAGAATGAAACTAGATACCTGTGGAGTTAAATTAAAATTATCCCATTGGATGCAGTTGAGTCAACCGGAAAGAATGGTATTAGTTAATATGGCTTGTACGACGGCAGCAGAAGCCAAAATCTATCGAGATTTTCTGCAAAAATTAATCGCCGAAAAAACTGGCAATCCCCCGGAAGAACTAGCAATAGCTCCGGATCCTGCTTGGCTAGATGATAGCCAGATTCCCGATACAGTCCGAGAAAAAGCCAGAGAATTCCAGATCGAAATTAGTTTAGAACAATGGCAAAAATTGCCACCATCCCAACGGTTTGCCCTGATTAAACTCAGTCGTCCGGGTCATGAAAATCTCAACTTCTATCCGGCCCTGAAAGAGTTCCATATAGTCGATGCCTAACTCAAAAACCTATGCTATGTTAAGTTTGTTTCTACCTTACTTTCATGACAAGCAAAAAGGCGATCGAGGCGAGAAATTAGTATTTTATACCAGATCAATCTCGAATTAAAACGGGGGGAAATAGCGGATGATAGCTGGTTTAATTAGTCCCAGCAAAGGTGAGATTTTCTGCCATGGCAAACCTTAACGGGACTTAATAAATAAATTGCAGGAACTCGCTGCTCTGGAACTTGGTCAATTCTCTTAATAAAAATGATAATTAATGAGCATATTCTTGGAAAATAATTATACAGTTTCCAGCCAGTCAAAAACTTGATTCAATTGCGACAAATCGATTAAACCGTACTGCCACAGAACCATCGGTAAAGAACCCACTGATGCTTCACAGAGACGCACAGCCATATCGAGGGAACGGGGGGAAATTGCTAATTTTTCCAAGAGGAAAGTGCGGAGTTGTTTTTGTTGATGAGCTTCCATGATTAAGGATCATTGGTAATGATAATCGGATTATTGAATAACTTATCCTCTATTAAAAAGAGATGCTTCCCTCACGGGGATCACCCAATTGGGTGATTTTGTCCACCAATCGGAATAATTTAAGAATTTATGGTTCTTCGGTTTGTGTTATGCAATAGAGGGGGGTTATAAGGGATGAAACCCTTATATAGAAAGACATTGCTTCGATTTTTGCCAATTGTTTTCGATCTAGAACGAGCTAATCAGATCGAATCATACCAAGTAACGAAGAGCCGAATTTATCCATAATATGTCCTACTATCCCGAAATTGCTAGTGGGGATATCAACACTTCCTTCACTTAGAAAAACGAGAAAGGGGAACTTTTGGGATAAGCTATTGATAACCTAGTTTTTGATCGAGTAGGAGAGAATTTCCCTCAATGAGTCATGTTCCTCAAGTTTCCGTGATTATTCCTTGCTATAATCAAGGTCGCTATCTTGATGATGCGATCACATCTGTTTTAGTGCAAACATACCAAAACTTTGAAATCCTTGTCATTGATGATGGATCCACAGAACCAGAAACCATCGAGATTTTACAAGATTATCAACAGCCAAAAACCCGGATCATCCGCACAGAAAATCAAGGGGTTGCCACAGCGAGAAATCTAGGAATTGCCCAAGCGCAAGGAACCTATATTCTTCCTCTTGATGCCGATGATAAAATTGCCGATTCCTATCTAGAAAAAGCGGTTACTTTGCTAGAAGGTAATGAGCAATTAGGTATAGTTTATTGCGAAGCGGAGTATTTTGGGGATAGACAAGGAATTTGGCCGCTGCCTGAGTATAAATTTCCTGATATATTAGTAGATAATATGATATTTTGCTCCGGTTTGTTTCGGAAATCCGACTGGGAAACTGTGGGGGGCTATAATACTAATTTAATTTATGGTTGGGAAGATCACGATTTCTGGCTATCTCTGATCGAATTAGGTCGAGAAGTCTATCGTATCCCGGAAGTGTTATTTTTCTATCGACAAAAAGCTGATTCTATGAGTCGCTCAATGACCGCAGAACACTATATTTATTCCTATACCCAACTTTTTTATAATCATCCCCAACTTTACTCACAAAATATCCAAGCCATTTTTGCTGCTTTAGTTACCTTAAAAGTCGATATATTCGCTCAGTTGGAACAGGCTAGAGAACGAATTAAACAATTAGAAATTCATGAACAAGAATTGCAACAAGAATTGCAAAAAACCCAATTGGATTATCGAGAAGCTGACAGTAAAATAGCCGCCATGGAAAAAAGTAAATTCTGGCAAATGAGAAGAGTTTGGATTAAAATGCAAAAATTGCTAGGTTTGCTGGAAAAAGACCCAATTTATTCCTAATGGAACTTGAACGCTAAACAAAGATCGAATCGATTATAATCATTACAGAGTAAGCACTTTACGATTTGACTTCTGGATCACGGTGTCAAGATTTAGATCGTCGATAATTCCTCGCCGGTTGGTGAGTCCTCCCTGTTTCATGGTTTCTTCTAGTTCGTTACTTTGGGTTTCCCAGTATTGAGTGCATTTTAGTCGGTCTTTGGGGTTGTAGATTTTGGCATCGGGGAGGACAATGGGGAAGATGCAAGCGTAGAAATCTCCATTTTTTGCGCTCTCGATTAACTCGAACATACAGTTAGACGATTTGAGGTATTTATCGCTAATGACGAGGAGAACACAGTTTCCCCCTAATCTTAATGAGCAACTAATTACTTTTGCCTATAATTTAGCAACGAGAAACGAATATATCCAGATGAGCTTAAGTAATTTTATTGAAAACTTCCAATTAATTTTTGATAATTTTGAGCAGAAAAATAGTCAACAAGATAAATACATAAGTGAGATTCGTGGTAATTTAATTGCTCATAAAAGTTGCTTGGATAACATAAAACAAGCAATAATCGATGTCAAAAATGATCTAGATAATATAATATCTATCCCATTGTTAGTTCATAGTAGTAACACAAAAAGTAAGCTTTTAGAATATTCTTCAAAAAGAAATAAGCAATACAGCTTAAGACTTATTTTAGAAATCAGTAAACATTTGTTGGCAACCGAAAGTGATACTGAAATACCGCCGATAAATACTTATTTTACAAGGATGATAATTGATGCTAACGTGGCCTTTGAAGCAGTAGTCAATAATGATATGGATAAATTCAGAAAATGGATAATACAATAGGAAAATCTTAGCAAAAGTAGCCACAAAAATTGATAATATCGAGGGTAGAACTGAAAAAAGCAATTTAGCCGCCGCTACAGCAATTCTGGCGGGGTTAGTATTAAGTAAGGAAATCATCAGAAGCTTATTAAGAGAAGAAATTATGCGCGAATCAGTCATTTATCAGGATATCCGGGAAAAAGGAAGACGATAAGAAGCGGTTTCTTTGATTCTACGGCTACCTAACCGTCGTTTAGGTGAAATATCCTCAACTGTAAGCCAACAAATCCGAGAACTATCTCCAGAACAATTAGAAACTTTAGGAGAAGCGCTGCTCGATTTTGCCAGCTTGACATATCTGACCACTTGGTTATCGAAGATAGAAACTTAAATCCCCAGAAGATGTCTGCTCGTCCTGCGTTAAATTTTTAAATACTGGCTTTTTTTGTATTGATTTAACCATGGCTACCAGCGATATCTCCAATTCTGCTCACTCATCCCCAAAAACCCTGCCAAAACTGGGACTTTTCACCATGTTTCGTTTAGGACTCTTTCAAATGGGACTAGGTATTATGTCCCTGCTGACTTTGGGGGTTCTCAATCGGATTATGATCGATGAGTTAAAAGTTTTACCCTTTCTCGCCGCAGCTGCGATCGCTATGCACCAGTTTGTTAGTCCAGCGCGCATCTGGTTTGGGCAAAGATCCGATGGTAAAACTATTTTTGGTCATCATCGCAGCGGTTATGTCTGGATTGGGGCGGCAGTTTTTACCGCTTTAGCTTTTATTGCTTTGCAAGTAGTCTGGCAATTGGGACTTAGTATTCAAACTTCGGGATGGAGTACCATTTCCTACGCCTGGATTGCCCTCTTAGCCTTAATTTTCGCCCTCTACGGACTGGCTTTAAGCGCCAGTTCTACCCCTTTTGCTGCCCTCTTGGTGGATGTGTCCGATGAAGATAATCGATCGCAATTAGTTGGTATAGTTTGGTCAATGCTAATGGTGGGAATTGTCGTCGGGGCGATCGTTAGTTCTCGTTTGCTGGATACTCCCAATATCTGCGGTACAAATATTTTGACCTATGATCCGACCCAATCAGCCCCTATAGCCAATATTCCGCAACTACAGGCGAATATTAACCCCGTGTTCACGATTATGCCCGCTATCGTTTTCGGTCTCTGCATTTTGGCGACTTTTGGCGTAGAAAAAAAATATTCTCGTTTTAGTAGTCGGTCCACTCTTGTGCAAAGAGAGGATCAAATTACCTTCAAAGATGCCCTACAAGTTCTCACCGCTAGTCGGCAAACCGGTTTATTTTTCACCTTCCTGCTGATGATGACTTTGAGTTTATTTATGCAGGATGCAATTATGGAACCCTTTGGCGGCGAGGTTTTTGGGATGTGTATCGCCCAAACCACCCAATTAAACGCTTTTTGGGGAACCGGAACCCTTTTTGGTATTGCTGCCACGGGATTTATGCTCATTCCCCGCATCGGTAAACAAAAAACCACTAAATATGGCTGTATTTTTGCAACAATTTGTTTTATTCTCTTGATTTTTGCCGGCTTTTCTGCTAGTCAAAGTTTATTAAAATCAAGCTTGCTCTTTTTCGGTTTAGCTTCGGGAATGATTACTGCCGGAGCTACCAGTTTAATGTTAGATTTAACCGCTGCCGAAACCGCGGGAACTTTTATCGGCGCTTGGGGATTATCACAAGCGATCGCAAGGGGATTGGCCACGGTTTTAGGCGGTACGATTTTAAATATCGGTAAAGTTGTCTTTTCTAGTCCGGTTTTAGCCTACAGCTTAGTTTTCCTCGTGCAAGCATTGGGAATGATCCTGGCAGTTTGGTTATTAAGTCGCGTCGATGTCAAGGAATTTAAGGAAAATGCCCGATCAGCGATCGCAACGGTGATGAAAGGAGAGATCGACTAGCAAAAGCAAGCAAAAGTAAGATAACAGGAGAATTAGTCCGATCGGGGGAAGTTGGTTAGCAGCTTTTTTCCTATCCTAAAAGTAGAGAGGAAAACGAAAGAGGAGGCTAAAACGATGAAACGGACTTTAATGATTACCCTAGGTTCCCTAGCTTCCTTACTGCTGATTAACCCCGTCGGTGCGGAAAATCCTCAACAGGTACAACAATTATTGAATACGCGGGAATGTCCGGGCTGTGATCTCCGCGGTGCAGATTTAAGGGGGGCGCATCTAATCGGTGCTGATTTGAGAAAAGCGAATTTACAGGGAGCTAATCTGGAGGAAGCTAACTTAGAGGGCGCAGATTTGACCGATGCCAATCTAGAAGGCGCAAATTTGACCGCAGCTTTTCTGACTAATGCCAGTTTGAATCAAGCTGATCTCGATGGAGTCAATTTCACCAGTGCCGTGATTTATGATGCCGATGTGACGGGTGCATCGATGGAGAGAATTAACTTGACAAATGCTCAGATTTATGGTACTGGCATCGCTGTCGGTGGTGGCAATCCCTAGATAGGGCGGGCTGAATAAGTATAAAAACCTTGTGGGGTAAGACTTTTAGACTTTTTTCCCCCAAAAAGTGCCTTAGCTAGGAGTGATTGGGAGGAAAATTCAGCTACTTTTTTCCTGAAAATTGGTAAAACCCCACACCCCACACCCTACACCCCACACCCTGTCCCCACTAAAAGACTTTTTCAGCAAACCCTAGCTAAAGAACGTCAATTTTAACTCTTGTTAAGCGATCACTTTTGATAATTTCCCCGATTGAGTCTCACTGGGATTCTGGGACATCTGGCGCGATAATCAACAATTGTCCCTCCTTATCCTCGCGAATGGCTAGAATCGCCGGACGTTCATTTTCTGCCGACTGAGGGGATAACCCGCGAAAAACATAAGTCCAATTATTATTTTGGATTAATAACCGCCAAACTCGCGGGGGATTGACTTTGCTATCATTCGTTTCTTTTCCCCGCAGCTCTTCGAGTAATTTAGTCTCACCGATAATTCGATAACCTTTGAGAGAAGGATCGGTAAAAACATCCTCCGGATTCCGACCGATCGCTATCTGTTTTTCTGGTAAAACTAAAGTGATAACTGGTAAGGTAGAACTATCATTAACTGCATCGCGACGGGCATCGATCGATCCCTGAATTCGAGCTAACCAAAAAAGAATAATTAATAGCCAAATAACAGCGATCAAATCTTTTCGGAGAGATTCGGGAATTCCCCGGACTAATAAACTTAGGAACTGAAATTTTTGATGAAATTTCCGTTTAGATTGACTGACAATTGAATAGGATGGCAGGGGAGACAAAATCCAGAGGGTAAATTGAATCGCGAAGGCAACGGCAACCAGAGCCAGAAACGTTCGCAGCAACGCCCCGAAATCGCCACAGAAGACCTGTATCGGCACAAAAAGGAAGGAACGCAAGGGCAAGTCCAGACGGTTAATCTCAAGGCTAAACCAGCCGAAATAGGCCCACCGATAGATCCATCCCGTAAAATAGAGAAAAATCCCCAGTAAACCGAGAAGACTGGCGAAGGTTCCTAGTATCTGTGTTCCGGGAGGGGGAGAATTCGGAGCGCTCACGGCAAAATGTCCCTGATTGGCGTTTTTGATCGCTATTCTACTCGATCGATCGGGTTCTATCGCCAGTTATTTGTATTTTATCAAGGAGAATAACCATGTCCATCGACGATCCCCGACAAGTTCGTTTTTTAATTGAGAAAATGGAAGCAAGTTTACCAATCCCTGTGCGTGCAACTCCCGAAACGTTAAAACTAGCTGAAACAAAAGGCGAGCGATACAAACCCGATCACCAGTTTTCGATCGATAAAATTTTCTACACGGGAGACGAGGGGGGAATTATTTGTTCCCTAAAAAATGAATTGGGAAAACAAACGGGTCTTGTCTGTTCTTTAACCCATCTACGGATCGATAACGATCATCCGTTAGCGGCAGATATTCAATCCTACCAGAAAAAGCGATCGATGCGGATCGCACTACAGGATGGCAAAACCGGAAAAGCCCTCCGTATTGCCAAACAAAACCGCCCGAACAAAGGTTTCGGAAAGTAAAAATATATTGACAAAAACCGCAGGTTGGGTTACGAGTAGCGCTAACCCACCGCGTCCAATTATATTCGGGGAATAGGAATTTGATTAGTTGTCTCCCTGGGATGTTATTCCTACGCAGGTTCCCTACAATGGTAGGTCGTTAGATTAGAAAAGTCCTAACATTTTGGACGGATTATCGGCTATTTTTCTTTTTTTGCCTTTTTACTCCGCCGAGAAGACCGAGCGAACCCAAGAGAACGATTCCAGGCAAGGTAGAGGATTCGGGAACCGGTTGGAAATCGAGGCTAAAGGTTCCCGATGGTAATAGCGGGGTACGACCGTTTGCGGTATTCGTATCCACGAAGCGAAAGGTAGCGGAATAGGTTCCTAACGGCGCGTTCCCATCTGTTGAAAACACGGGAGTGAAAGCGAACCAATCTCCTTGCCCGATAACATAAGTATCGTTGACCGCGTTAAACAAATTTATTCCCGAAGCGTCCGTTACCGTCAAACCGGGCGTGATATCGATTAATTGTAGGGCGATCGTCGCCTCGTCTCCCAACAAGTCCTTCCAGCGACCGTTTCCCGTATTATAAATTGCGTTCACGTAAGGATCGGCGAGATCGTCGGTTAAATGGGCGACCGGACGTATTTTCAAATCCGAATACATATGAGCGTCCGTTTTCTGGCTAATATTCTTTCCCGCAAAAACGCCGCTACCCGGAAACAGGGGGATCGGGGGTAGGTCGAACCGTGTTTCGGGCAATCGGTTATTGGTACTGGTCTCTACCACTGTCGGATTCGTTGCCTCCCCCGTGTAACTATAAATACCGATGGCGTGGAAATGACTGATCTCGACGGGTTCATGTTGATGCGGGAACAGAAGCGATAGTCTCCCGTAGTTCGGATTGGCCAGAGCTTTATAAGTCCCGCCGGCTAGAGTCGGGAGTCCGTCTATCCCGACCATAATATGATGATGACTACTATGGGATTGGGCGAGGCTCGCGGTCGAACTAAGAAAGACGGCGGAAATCGAGACGAAAAAGGCATTTAAAACCTTATTAGTCAAAATAAACATATATTTTGTCAGAGATTTTGTTATACCTATTGTAATAAAGACTTTTCTGGAATTCAACAGACAGCGTGTCGTAGACAGGTGGCGCGTCTCTCCATAACCGCATGAGTATCTAAAACTGCTTTTAACACTTAAAGATCCTCTGCCGTAAAATCTCCCCACGCTTCTCGTCGGGTTTTATCGATATCTTCAGCCGAGGGAGCCTGTCCTAAATCGGCGCATATACCCCATAAAGATGGACGGGGTTGATTAACTTCTGCCGATTCCGATGCCATTTCTGCGGTAATTTTTTCGATCAGTTGCCGTTTCTCGATCGAGGATAATTTTTCCACCCACCGCATTAGCTCTTGTAGAGTCATATTTCTATCGCCCACCGCGTGAAGGAGTAGCTTTATAAGTTTTAACATAAAGAGAAGATAAAACGCTTCTCCTTTGACAATCCCGACGCTAAAATATGGAAAAAACCCTCTAGAAAAAACCGCAGGTTGGGTTACTGTTACTCCTAACCCACCGCATCCAAGATCGAAAACAGAACCAACTAAATCCCGATCATTCAGGCAAGGTAAAGATGAAAAAACTCTACCCAATAATAACCGCAACTAGCCTAGTTTTTATCGCCTCTCTTGCTGGCTATCATCTACCAGCCACCGGCGATCGATCTCCCGTCAAGAAAATCCCCGTATTCATACCGGATAATACAAAAGTATCTTTAAAAAATGGCGCTTCTCTATCTGGGAGATTAATCAAGTTCGATTCCCAAGCAAAAAAGATCGCTTTAGGGAGAGATTCAAAAACAAAAGAAGTGGCAATGAAAGAGATCAAACAGATAGAGTTTCAAGGGAAGATTATTATCAAAAGCGGAACGCTTGTTATTCGTGGGGAAGGGGGATCAAGCAATCAAAACCAGAATAGACAACGCTGGCAGGAACCTTTACAGAATTTCAAAATTGTTGATGTTAATGAAGGAAAAGCGGAAGTAACTTTAACCTCGCTAGATTCTCCAAAAATAAGAGGTATCGAGGCGGTAGCGAGTAATAGTTCCTACGTTGTCGAGGAAATTAAATTCAACCCCTCGGACAAAATTGAGATTCAAGTAAACCCGCATTAAAATTCACCAAAGAGAGGTAAATTTTTTAGGCAATTAAGGAAGACTTTAAATGGGAAAGTTGGCTGATGTATTGTTCGATTGTTTTTGGTGATAGTGGATCGTTTAAGGTAGGATTAGCGAGGTCAAAAATGATGTCATTGATGAGATCTTCCTCATCTGTTTTATAGGCGATATCTTCTCTGCATTCGATGGCATCGGCCCAGTTTTCTAGGTCAGTGGCAGATAGAGCGTTATTGAGATAGCGATCAAGAATCTGGAGCAAATGCTCTTTTTTTAGGGTGATAATTGCTTCGCTACTGTCCCAAGGAAAGGTTTTTAGGATAGGGAGGATAGTTGATAGGGATGATTTTCCGTTGGAAGAAAGTGAAAAATAAGAGATTAGACAATGGTTCGGAAAGTTAATACTAAATTGTTAAGTGATGTGAGAAATTCAGGAAATATGGGAGGTGCTATAATTGATGTATTTACTCAGTCAAAAAACAATGATTAAGTTAAAAGTCACAACGGTAGGGAACTCTATGGGGGTGATTTTCCCGAAAGAGTTGGTGGAGAAGCTGCGCCTTAGTAAAGGCGATATGCTCTACGTCTTGGAAACGCCGAATGGCTTTGAGCTTACACCCTACGACCCTGAATTTGTCCAGCAAATGGAAGTGGCGGAGGAAGTGATGCGCGAAGACTGGAATGTTTTGAGAAAGCTGGCAACTTAGGCTCATGAACCAGCTAATCTGGATAGCTGATGGGGTAGCTCTCGCGATTCATCACCGCCAAATAGCCGAGCATGGTGGATTAGAGGGTATTCGAGATGAGGGGTTGCTAGAAAGCGCACTTTCCCGACCGCAAAATCTTCTGGCTTATTCTGAGTCGCCTCCTGACATGGCTTCTTTGGCAGCAGCCTACGCTTATGGGATTGTCAAGAATCACCCTTTTGTAGATGGGAATAAGAGAACGGCCTATGTAGTGACGAGGACTTTTCTCAGGCTCAATGGCTACGATCTTCAAGCTTCTAGTCAAGAAAAATACCAGATATGGATCGATCTTGCTGTTGGTAAGCTTTCAGAAGAAGAATTAGCTGAGTGGATTAGGAAACGTTTATCAAAGATTCCTCTAATGTCGGGTTAGCGAGGAGAAAAATGATGTCATTGATGAGATCTTCGTAATCGGTTTCATAGGTGATATCTTCTCTGCATTCAATGGCATCGGCCTAGCTTTCTAGGTCGGTGGCAGATAGAGCGTTATTAAGATAGCGATCGAGAATATCGATCAGATGCTCTTTTTTTAGGGTGATAATTGCTTCGCTACTGTCCCAAGGAAAGGTTTTTAGGATAGGGAGGATAGTTGATAGGAGTTGGTCAAAGTTGACTAGGGCGTTGAGGTATTCTTGTCTAGTTTTCATGGGTATTTTTGTTTGATCTGAACAATATAGTAATTATAATCTTTTGGTAATTGTCCATTTTGAACGCCGATTAAAGGGGAAACTATGAAAATAGACTATAATCAAGCCACTAATGCCTCCTATATTCGTTGTTTTGAGGGAAAGGTTATGGATTCCGAGGAGGTCGCGCCGGGGATTGTCTATGATTACGATGAGACGGATAGGGTTGTGGGGATCGAGATTTTAGGGGTCAAGCAGAGAACGGCCGAACAATTCAAAAATATTGATTTTCCGTTGGAAGAGGGTGAAAAACAAGAGATTAGACGATGGTTCGGAAAGTTAATACTAAATTGTTAAGTGATGTGAGAAATTCAAGACATTTTTTGCCATGCCCGACCTTTTTTCCTCCCGTCGATTTTTTTGATGTCTGGCATAATGGGGTCATATCAAGAGGATTTTGTGGAGAGGTGCGGGTAAATGGTTAAAATTCCCAAAGGTTACGTTTTATTTTGTCTTTCTCTGGTGGCGGTGGCGACGTTGCCGATGGTTAACGGGAAACTCTCCTCTCTCGTCCCTGCGGTAATAGCGCAAAATACGGATGCGAGGAAAGCAGAAGCCGATCAGCTTTTGCAATTATGTCGCCAGAATCTTGATAATAATCAAGTAAAATTGGCGATTCAATCCTGTCAACAGGCGGTGATAGCCTACCGGCAAATTAAAGACCTTTCAGGGGAAGCTAAATCTACCGTTAATTTAGGCAATGCCTATGTTAACGACGGTCAATACCGTCAAGCTATTTCTGTTTTAGAAAATGCGGTTAAAATAGCACAAGAGTCAAAAGAACGTCGTCTAGAAGCACTCGCCTTTTTAAATCTCGGTGGGGCTTACTATGAGTTAGGAGAATTTAAGGAGAGCATAGAATTTTTTCAGCAGACTTTAACCATCGCAAAAGAAATTAAGGATGCTGATTTAGAAAAAATTGCTGAAAAACTCTTAGTATTAATGCAAGCAGAAAAACAGCGAAAAGAAGCGGATAAGCTTTTCGAGCAAGGCGCTCAACAATATAAAATAAGTCAGTTTCGAGAAGCCTTGCAATCGTGGGAAAAAGCCTTACAAATTTATCAAGAAATCAAAAATCGCCAAGGAGAAGCGGCTTCTTTAGACAATTTAGGAAGTGCTTATCTTTCCCTCGGACAATATCAAAAAGCGATCGATCTCCACGAAAAGTCTTTAGTCATTAACAGGGAGATAGTTAATCGCCAAGGAGAAGCCAATTCTTTAAACAATTTAGGAAACGCTTACCAATCGTGTGGAGAGTATCAAACAGCAATCGATTACCATCAGCAGTCTTTAAACATCAGGAGGGAGATTAAAGATCGGGTTCTTCGTTACTTGGTATGGTTCGATAGGGGGGCATAAATCGACTAAATCCTTATCTGGCAAGAGATTTAATTGATTAGTTCGCTCTAGATCAAAAACAATTGACAAAAATAACCGAAGAGCCAAAGATCGACAGGGGGAAGCGGCCTCTTTAAACAATTTAGGAAACGCTTACCAATCGCGTGGAGAGTATCAAAAAGCGATCGATGACCACCAGCAGTCTTTAGCCATCACGAGGGAGTTAGATGATCGTTCTGGGGAAGCCAGTTCTTTAGGCAATTTAGGAGTTGATTACCACTTACTAGGACAGTACCAAAAAGCTATCAATTACCACCAGCAGTCTTTAAAAATCGCAAGGGTGATAGGCGATCTAAAACGGCAAGCCAATGCTCTCGGCAATTTAGGAAACGTTTACCAATCCCTCGGACAATACCAAAAAGCGATCGATGACCACCAGAAGTCTTTAGAAATCGCTGAGAAAATCGGCGATCGAGGAAGTAAAGCCAGATCTTTAGGCAATTTAGGACTCGCTTACCAATCCCTCGGACAGTACCAAAAAGCGATCGATCTCTACGAAAAGTCTTTAGTCATCACGAGGGACATAGGCCTTCGGCAAGAGGAAGGGTCTTTTTTAAACAATTTAGGAGTTGCTCACTACTTCCTCGGAGAGTACGAAAAAGCGATCGATTACCTTAAACAGACTTTAGACATTGCGAAGAAAATAGGCGATCTAAAAGGGGAAGCCGATTCTTTAGGCAATTTAGGAAGTGCTTATCTTTCCCTCGGACAATATCAGAAAGCGATCGATCACCATCAAGAGAATCTAGACATAGCGAGGAAAATCGACGATCGCCAAGGGGAAGCTAATTCTTTAAATAATCTTGGCCTAGCTTATCAAAAGATAAATCAACCCGCAGAAGCGATCAAGAATTTGGAAGAGTCCCTCAACATTATCCTCAAGATACGGGGAGATATTTCGAGGGAAAATATTGCAGGTCAAAATCGAAAATCGTTTTTAGCCTCTCAAGAAAGAACCGTCATCACCCTCGCCGAAATCCTTATCCAACAAAACCAACCAGAAAAAGCCTTTGAATGGCTAAACCTCGCCACTACCGCCGATCTCGCCGATTACAATCGCCTGATTAATGCCAAAGTTGCTGATCCTGATGCACAAAAAGCACTTGATAACTGGAACACCGACAATCGACAACTCGAAGGAATGCGCCGACAACTACAGGATAAATTCTCTGAAGAACTGGCACAACAGATCCGACAATTCGAGGAAAAAGTGTATGAAAATGCGGAAACTATCGGACAGAAATATCCCGAAATTGCTGAACTCTTTGAAACCAAACCCGCCGACATCGCCCAACTCCGAAAAAATATTGCCCCCGATACCCTCATCATTCAACCCGTTCCCCTACGCGATAAAGTCGCCCTATTCCTGATCACCAGAGAAAAACTAACCGTTATCGAGAGCAATACAAAAGGCGAGGAATTGAATCAACTGGTTGTCGAATATCGTAAACAACTAGCCGACTATCAAAATCCCAATGTATACGCCACCAGTGGCAAACTCTACGAGATTTTAATCCGTCCCATTGAATCCCAAATCGCCACCAGTTCCCCGAAAAATATCGCTATTATCGCCACTGGACAACTGCGCTATATTCCCTTTGAAACCCTCTACGATGAGAAAAATAACCAAGTTCTCCTAGAAAAATATCCCATTTCCTACCTAACCCGAATTTCCACCGCCACCCCTCCCAGCACCGAAAGAAAACCCCTACAAGTTCTAGCTTTCGCCAACCCCAAACCGACGCTCCAAGAACTAAAAGGAACGGAAATCGAAGCCGAAATTATCCGGCAAACTTTCCCCGGTAGTGCGACCTACGAACACGAAAAAGCTACCCTCGACACCTTCAAAATACAAGCCGGTCGCTTCTCGATTCTCCACCTAGGAACCCACGGTTGTTTTGACCTCGCTGGTTGTCCTAATTTGGATATGCAAGCTAATAATATTCTTTTCGCCAATAAAAAGGAATATAACATTGCCAATGCCGCATTATTAGGCTTAAAAAACACCGAATTAATCACCCTGAGTGCCTGTCAAACCGCCAAGGAAGCCAACGCAGACGGACAGGAAATATCGGGACTTGCTTACGTCTTAGAAAGAGCCGGCGCGCGCTCCGTAATCGCCAGCCTTTGGAGTGCGCCTGATGGCAAAGAATTAGAAGACAAATCCTATGAGGCAATTACTTCGATTATGATGACTAAATTCTATCAGAATCTCCAGAAAGGAATGAGCAAAAGCGCATCGATGAGAGAGGCAAAACTAAGCCTGCTCGAAAAGTATCCCCATCCTTATTTTTGGTCGCCTTTTATCCTCATCGGTGCTGCCAATTAAACGGGCGATAAGAACTTTTGATCGCTGATAATCAGGATTATTTCCTAACTTTTAACTCCCGACATCTGCCGCATTTCTAAATATACTAATAAAGCGTTAATATCGGCGGGATTGACTCCGCCAATTCGCGAGGCTTGGCCGATGGTGGCGGGTTTAATTTTTGTTAATTTTTCCCTAGATTCCATTGACAAAGTTTCGATTTTCATGTAGTCAATATCGGGGGATAAATGACGGTTACTGTGGCGACTAATTTGGTCAATTTGATTTTGTTGTCGTTTCAAATAACCGGAATATTTAATCTCAATTTCTACCCCTTCTCTTTCGGCTAAATTTAAATCGGGATTACCTAAACCATAACGATCGAGATCGAGATAATGGAAGTTAGGACGACGCATTAAATCCGCTAAAGAGAGAGAACCTTTGATTTTTTGTTCCGTATCCTTAACGATGGCAATTGCCACCTCATCCCGTTCTTTAATTCTCGTTTCGTGTAAGCGTTCTTTTTCAGCGATAATATTAGCTTGTTTAGTTTGGAATAATTGCCAACGTCGGTCATCAATTAAGCCAATTTCTCGCCCTAAAGGTGTTAATCTTTGATCGGCATTATCCGATCGCAATACTAAGCGATATTCGGAACGACTGGTTAACATTCGATAGGGTTCCCGCAGATCCTTGGTACACAAATCATCGACCAAAGTTCCGAGATAACTTTCCTCCCGCGGAAAAACAATTAACTCTTTTCCTAAAGCAAACCGCGCCGCATTAATCCCCGCCACCAGTCCCTGGGCTGCCGCTTCTTCATAACCGGTAGTCCCGTTAATTTGTCCCGCACAAAATAACCCCTCAATCTTCTTCGTCATCAGGGTTGGATAACACTGAGTTGCCGGTAAATAATCGTATTCCACTGCATAGGCAGCACGCAACATCACACATTTTTCTAAACCGGGTAAAGTCCGCAGCATGGCTAATTGAACATTTTCCGGCAGTCCCGTAGAAAACCCTTGGATATAAAGTTCGGGAATATCGCGCCCTTCCGGTTCGATAAAAATTTGATGACTTTCTTTATCGGCAAAACGGACGATTTTATCCTCAATACTGGGACAATAACGCGGACCTTTGGAGTCAATAAAACCGCCATAAATGGGGGATAAATGTAAATTATCTCTGATTAATTGATGAGTTGCCGCCGTGGTGCGGGTGAGATGACAGTTCATTTGTTCTCGTTCGATCCAGACATCGGGATCAAAACTAAACCAACGTACCTCGTCATCGGGCGGTTGCGGTTCCATGCGGGAGTAATCCACCGAACGCTTATCCACACGGGCAGGAGTGCCAGTTTTTAGGCGACCGGTCTCGAATCCGAGACGATTTAGGGTATCTGTTAAACCCACCGCCGCAAATTCGCCCGCGCGTCCGGCTGCCATAGACTTGCCGCCGATCCAGATTTTGCCGCCTAAAAAAGTGCCAGTGGTTAAAATGACGGCTTTAGCGGCGAAACAAGTGCCGAAATAGGTTTCTACCCCTAAAACTTGCTCATTTGCCCCTAAAATCAGGTCTGTGGCCATGCCTTCCCGAATAACCAGATTTGCTTGGGTTTCGACAATACCTTTCATAATTGCCGCGTATTCCCGTTTATCGGTTTGGGCGCGTAGGGCCCAGACTGCCGGCCCGCGAGAGGCATTAAGAACCCGTTTTTGCAGATAGGTGCGGTCGGCCATTTTGCCAATTTCGCCGCCTAAAGCGTCCACTTCGTGGGTTAATTGGGATTTAGCCGGACCACCGACGGCGGGGTTACAGGGTTGCCAAGCGATTTTATCGAGATTAAGGGTGAGGAGAAGGGTACGACAACCGAGACGGGCGCAAGCTAGGGCCGCTTCACAGCCGGAATGGCCCGCCCCGACGACGATGACATCAAATTCATCTTGAAAGTCTGCGGCTGAGGAGAAAGTCATACTCGATCGAGGGGAAAATTAATTAATCAGGCTAATATTCTAGCAATTTTTCTGAGTTTTCCCTCAAATATAATACAAGATTACTAATCAATTATATCTGGCTGAATAAATCTAAAAACCTCGTTGGGTAAGACTTTTAGACTTTTTGTCAATTAAAAAGTACTGGATATGGGAGTGAGCGGGGGGAAAATTCCGGGACTTTTTCCCTGAAAATTAGGTAATTGACCCCCTCAAAATCGCTAAAACCCCACACCCCACACCCCACACCCTACCCCCACGAAAAACTTTTTCAGCAACCCCTAATTAAGGTCATTGGCTAACACCAAAGCGATCGCATAAATCTAAAAACAATCTATATAATTCCTATTTAACCTTGCCTTTTCAGGGCATTACTGGCTAAGTATTATAGGTGCTTATGATATCTTCACGATCGTTTAAAGATTATAATCATGGATTTACTTGCCAATCCCGTCGCTTTGTCGAGGATACAATTCGCCCTTACCGCTATTTTCCATATGCTTTGGCCGGTGTTAACCACTGGTATGGGCATTTATCTAGTTATTGTCGAAGGATTATGGCTAAAAACCCGCAATCCTGACTACTATCATCACGCTCGCTTCTGGTCAAAACTCTACATTCTCAATTTCGGCATTGGAGTTGCTTCTGGTTTACCCATGGCTTTTCAGTTTGGCATGAATTGGGCGCCTTTTTCGGAAGCAGTGGGGGACTTTTTCGGAACTATCCTCGGTTTCGAGGCAACCATGGCCTTTATGCTAGAGGCTAGTTTTCTGGGAATTATGCTGTTTGGTTGGGGACGAGTTCCCCCGTTAATTCACTTCCTGGCGACAATTCTCGTCGCTTTCGGGGCTAATCTTTCCACTTTCTGGATTTTAACCGCTAATTCTTGGCTGCAAACCCCTGCTGGCGGCATTTTCGTGGATGGTAAATTTATCGTTCAAGATTACCTACAAGCGATTCTCAATCCCTTCATGGTTAATAGTTTCCTGCATATGTTTTTCGCTACTCTGGAAACTTCTCTTTTCGTCATTGGTGGGATTAGTGCTTGGTATTTGCTCAATAAACGTCACATTAGCTTTTTTAGTCGTTCTCTCAAAATTATTCTTACTCTCGCGATTGTTATCGCTCCCTTGCAAATTTTTGTCGGTCATCTTAGTGCCGAACAAGTGTATCACTATCAACCGGCTAAATTAGCCGCCATGGAAGCGCAATGGGAAACTATTCCTGCGGGAGAAACTGCTGCTTGGAGTTTGGTCGCTTTACCCAAGGATAAAGCGGAGACAAATAGCTGGGAAGTGAAGATTCCTAACGCCTTGGGTTATCTTTTGGAGTTAAAACCCAAGTTATCGGAACCTGTTCTCGGCTTAAAAACGTGGAAATACGAAGATAGACCGCACATGGTGGGGCTAATCTATTATTCCTTCCGGATTATGGTCGCTATCGGTCTTTTTCTTGCGTCTTTAATGGCTGTAACTGTCGGGCAATGGCTGCGCGGTCAATTATCTAACGAAAAAATCGACAGTCAAAAATGGTTACTGCGCGCTTGGGTTTTTGCTGCCCCCCTGGGTTATCTTGCAGTGGAAACCGGTTGGATTGTCCGTTGTGTCGGTCGTCAACCCTGGACAGTTTACAATCAAATCCGGACGGTGGATGCTGCTTCTCATCTACCTGCGGGCGAGATTTTAACCTCTTTAATCGGAATTACGGCGATTTATGTGGTTTTCTTGGTTTCTGCTCTCTATTTCGGCAGTCGTATTATCCGTCAGGGACCAAATCTTAACTTACCACTGCCGGGGACTCAAGAGGAAAAAGTGACCTCACCAGAACTAAATCCTCGTTCCCTAGAAGCGCAACAATAGGAGGAACTATGGAACCTTTACAGTATTTTCTGCCACAAATTTGGTTTTTTATTCTGGGATTATTTCTATTTCTCTACGTCCTTCTCGATGGTTTTGACTTGGGGGTGGGAATTCTTTCCCTGACTTCCTCCTCCGAGAAGCGTCGCAGTATTTTAATGACCAGCTTGGGCAATGTTTGGGATGCTAACGAAACTTGGATTGTCTTGATGGGGGGTTCCCTGTTTGGGGCGTTTCCCCTAGCTTACGGGACAATTTTAAACGCTTTATACCTGCCTGCTGTGATTATGGTGGTGGGGCTATTATTTCGGGCTGTTTCCTTCGAGTTTCGTGAACATTCTCGTCGCAAGTTGTTCTGGAATTATGCCTTCGGACTCGGCAGTTTTTTGGCCGCTTTGGGGCAAGGATTCGCCCTCGGTGCGGTTTTTGAGGGCATTAAAGTGGATGAATTGGGTCATTTTGCCGGCGGCCCCTTTGATTGGTTAACATGGCGATCGATTCTAGTGTCTCTAACTTTAATCCAAGCTTATGTTTTAGTGGGTTCCACTTACCTAATTCTGAAAACTACGGGTAATTTACAGGAAGTTCACTATAAAACGGCAAAAATTGCCGCTATTACCACTTTTATCGGTGCTGTCTTTATCACCATCAGTACGCCGCTGCTTTCTGACCATATCCGTCAGCGTTTATTTGACCCTCGACTAATTTACATCTTTATCCTCATCCCGATTTTAGCTGTGCTGTTACTGGGTTTATTACTGCGGAGTTTGCAACTAAAGGAAGAAAACACCCCCATGGTCTGGACAGTATTGCTGTTTATGCTCTCTTTTCTCGGTTTGGGATTGTTGATTTTTCCCGATATTATTCCCCCGTCAGTGACAATTTATCAAGCGGCGGCCGCCCCTAGTTCTTTGGTGTTTATGCTGACTTTTGTGGGTTTTTTAATCCCAATTTTACTAGCCTATACAGTTTATAATTACATCGTTTTTCGGGGCAAAATTACTGCTGAATCCTACGGAGAATAGATGGCGTTGCCGATTTCAGATATCAATCTTCTTTGGTGGTATTTTTAAGGGGAAACTCTCTACCGCTGATGCTAAACTGAATTTATTCTAGGAGGTCTTTGGGTGTAATTAACTCGTAACGCTCGAAGGGTTGATGAATCCAAGGATTATCGGGGTAATATTCCACATAATAGTCAGGTTTGATTCTTGATGCTGCTTTGTACCAGATAACCGCAGTTTTGATATTGGTAATCCCGTATTTTTCCTGTAACAAAATCGAGGTTTTTTGGAGGGTGATTCCCGAATCGACTAAATCATCCACTAATAACAAGGGACTCTTTAATTTGGTTTCGATCATGGCTAAATTCGAGGAAATAGTTAATTCTCCCCGAATTTGATGATTTTGCCCCCCGTAGGAAGCAGCGTAGAGAATGGCTAGGGGTTGACGAAAAAGACGACAGAGAATGTCACCGACGCGCAATCCTCCCTTAGCTAAACAGACAATCTGAGCAAATTGCCAACCAGAACGATCGATTTTTACTGCTAATTTTTCGATCAGACGATGGTATTCATCCCAAGAAACATAAATATCGGCCATATTTTGCATTCCCGATTCAGAATTACTTATTTTCAGCAGGTCGATCACTACTCCAGGCCCACCAAACTCGATCGCATTGACAATGATAGAATTCCTGCCATTTACGTCGAGAATCTTCTCCTAAAACGGGAGCGCGGCGATTGATCCAAACGGCCTGAGCTTCTTTAGCTTTTGCCCCACAGTAAGGACAACAAAAATTGTAGGCGTGAACAGCATTCTCTGTCCAGTCAGGGGGAAAGGGACTAAAAGCATCCATAATCTCTAAAATATAAGATTAATAACTAGAAAAACTGGGTCAATAGATAATCTCCTTGTTTACTTTATCACTAAAAAAATATGGCTAAAGGGGATCAAATATACGCTTATCGGCAATTGCTCAATCTTCAGGGTGTTTATGCTCATCATGGCATCGATTGCGGTGATGGTAGCGTCATTCATTACCGAAAACCGAGCGAGATTGTCGAACGAACTTCCCTAGAAACTTTTGCTAGGGGCGGTAAAATCTATGTGGTGCGCCATGTAGAGGTGGGATTTTCCTTTATCCCCGATGTGGTGGTAGAAAGGGCGCTAAGTCGTCTGGGGGAGCAGAAATATAATCTTCTTTTTAACAACTGCGAACATTTTGCCACTTGGTGTAAGACTGGTATTAGCAGAAGTCAACAGATAGAAGAATTTATCCCGATTATTACCCATTTACAAGCGGTGGGACTCTACGAACCTCTGAAAAAATCCCTAATCGGAGCCGACCCCAACAATGCCCAAACCCTGTTAAAAGGGGCTTTAAGCAATCTTAAGGTTAGTTGGGATGAAATTCACCCCCAGTACAAAAAAGCCATTCAAGAAGCAGAAACATGGAATCGAGTAGCGATCGAAGCTTTAAGCAGAAATCGCGATGATTTAGCCCGGGAAGCCCTGAAACGCAAGGTAGAAGCCAAAAAACAGGCAAAACGCCATCAGGAACAATTGGATCAAATAGCGGCGATGACCGAAAATGTGCTTAAAAGTCTGGTGATTGCTAACGGTTAGTCTGGATGTCAGTAAACTGTTCAGTATCTAAACCTATGCCAATTGCCTCGGTTGATTCCTATTCAAATCAGGTAATTTTAGTTGCTCGCCATGGAAATCTGGATTATTTTACGTTTTTCAATCGCCGCTGCCATTATCGCTTTAGTTTGCTGGTCTTTAGCCAGTGCCATGCGCGATAGTTGGCAAGTTGCCCGACGAATGCACTCCATCCCTTGCTCCCACTGCCGCTACTTTACCAACGATTATCGCCTCAAATGTAGTGTACAACCCAGGAGCGCCAACACCGAACAAGCGATCGACTGCGGCGATTATTTTCCCAGGGCCTAGTCAGCAATAATACCGAAAAGCTGTTCGAGATGGTGCGAAATTTGCTAGTCTAGGCTAAATAGGTCTGAAATAGTATAGAAACGTGGATACAATTATTGGTCGGGGCAAAACAGCCCGTAGAGCTTACGGTATCGATGAAATCGCACTTGTACCCGGAGTGCGAACCCTCGATCCTAGTTTAGCCGATACCCGTTGGTCTCTCGGCAATATCGAGCGGGAAATCCCGATTATCGCCAGCGCTATGGATGGGGTGGTGGATACTAAAATGGCCGTCCTTCTCTCCGAGTTGGGGGCGCTAGGGGTACTAAACCTCGAAGGTATTCAAACTCGTTACGAAGATCCTAACCCGATTCTCGATCGCATTGCGGCGGTCGGCAAATCAGAATTCGTCGGTTTAATGCAGGAACTCTACGCAGAACCGATTAAACCGCAACTAATCGAGCTTCGTATCCAAGAAATTCAAGAAAAAGGCGGTATTGCGGCAGTTAGCCTCACCCCTGCCGGTGCCGTCAAATACGGTGCTATTGTTGCCCAAGCAGCGGCCGATATTCTCTTTGTCCAAGCAACCGTTGTTTCCACTGCCCATTTATCCCCGGAAGCTATCACCCCCCTCGATTTAGTACAACTGTGCCAAGAAATGCCCATTCCCGTGGTTTTGGGCAACTGCGTCACCTACGAAGTCGCCCTTAACCTGATGAAAACCGGGGCAGCCGGGGTTTTGGTCGGTATCGGTCCCGGGGCTGCCTGTACTTCTCGCGGCGTTTTAGGGGTGGGAGTTCCCCAAGCCACTGCTGTGGCCGATTGTGCCGCCGCTAGGGACGATTTTTTCCAAGAAACCGGTAAATACGTCCCCGTTATTGCCGATGGCGGCATTATTACCGGCGGTGATATCTGCAAATGTATCGCCTGTGGCGCCGATGCGGTGATGATTGGTTCTCCCATTGCCCGGTCCGTGGAGGCCCCTGGCCGCGGTTTTCACTGGGGTATGGCCACACCTAGCCTAGTTCTACCCCGGGGGACCCGAATTAGCGTGGGCAGTACGGGAACTATTGCCGAAATCCTCGTTGGACCGGCAAAATTAGATGATGGTACTCATAACCTCTTGGGGGCGCTGAAAACCAGTATGGGAACTTTGGGTGCTAAGAACTTAAAGGAAATGCAACAGGTGGAAGTGGTGATTGCTCCCTCGCTGCTGACGGAGGGGAAAGTCTATCAAAAGGCCCAGCAGTTAGGTATGGGTAAATAAAAGTTATCAGTGAACAGTGATCGGTTATCTGCTTCTCGGGGCAGTTTTTGATTTTTGCCGGAGATGGATTTTCTCCTTGGAATTACCATTCCCTTCAGGTTCGGTTCTGCCGACCCCCACTATCTCAAAAAACTGTTAAATTGGAAGAACCAAAAAGGATAGTTTATAAAAAAATTGAGTTAAGGAGATCAAAGGTGTATAGAGAAAACGATCGCCCTCACAATTTATTCGGTACCGATAGTGAATTTTCCGAGAGTTTGTGGCAGTATGTCCAGACCTTAAGTCCGGAGACAATCGCCCAACTCTCGAAACCGGAGTCCCAAGAGGTTTTCCAAGTGATGGAACGCAACATTATCGGACTTTTGGGCAACCTTCCCTCTGAACATTTCGGGGTCACTATCAGTACCAGTCGCGAACATCTGGGCCGGTTATTGGCCTCAGCAATGATGAGTGGTTACTTTCTCCGCAATGCTGAACAGAGAATGAATTTTGAAAAATCCCTCGCTAGTCTCCAGAGCGGTTCTAGCGATGTTTAAGGTTTAGCGGTAGTTAGTTTGAAAGGGAAAAAGAAGCAATCGGCAATCAGCTATCAGTTGTCCATTTTTAGTTGTCTTTTATCTGACTAATAACTGATAACTGATAACTGATGACTGATAACTGATGACTGATAACTGATGACTGATAACTGATGACTGATAACTGATGACTGATGACTGATGACTGATTAAAGACAGTTTTGCTGCCAGAGTAGTTCTTTTTCGATTCCCTGTTTTTCTCCGGGGGGGACAGTCCTTTCCCGCATAATATAAAGTCGCAGGGATTTAATCTGTTGATCACTACCGTGCTGCTGATTCCAGTTTTGACAGAGATACTGACCAAACTCTCCATAAACTGACCCACCGATAGATCGATTAAGATTAATAAAATACTGTCGCCACTGCATGGTTTTATACAAATGATTGCGATCGCTTTCAGTGGGTTTATCCCAAATTACCGGCTGTCCTTCTCTAAATATATCTACCGTGGAACCATCGGCTAATTGACTGACTGCCACAAACCAAGCATCATCGCGAGGGGGGGAAGGGGCAAAAATAGTCCAATACTGGTCTAAACGGGTAACTTTTGCCAGAATATCAATTGTATTGAAAGTACGACGGGTGAGCAAGCGATCGAGGGACTGAATTAAAGGTGTATTTAAATCGCCTCTAATGGCCGATTGCCGGACAAAACTGCGTAAATTCCAGATACTGGTCAACAATAAGAAGAAAATTACCAAAATATTTAAAGGTAAAGAGGATTTAATCGTCAGGGGACGAAACTTGAGAGGTTTGGTGAAATTGCCCATAAAACGACGATGGGAGGCAATCCACTCATAAATTCTCGTTCCCACGGCCATAAGGGGCGGTAAACGCAAAATTGGCGCTAAAAACCAGAAAATTGGCGAAAGACTGACAATATAAACCACTGCTGACCATTTAAACTGCCGTTTTCCCTGCCAATCTTCCACCACCCAAGAATTTTGGGCCACCATATCCTCGTATATTGAAGGGTTATCCTGAGCGACTAACAGGGGAGTGCCGGGTAAAATGAGAAAAGTGCGGAGAAGATGAACAACTTTTTTGCAAAATCCACAATCTCGATCATAATTAATCCTTAAACCTTCTCTTTCTGGGTTTCTCATCCGTTTTTGTCCCCAATCCCAGACTAAGCTAGGGATAATCGGCAACCAATGGGTAACACTCAAAAACGGGAAAATTCCCAGATGAAAACTGAGACCAAAACCGATATGTAAGAGAATAAACGAGAGAATAGCGACTATTTTAAAGAGACTATTGCGAAAGGGAATAAAAATTAGCAGTGGACCCACCCATTCAAAGATTAACGCTGAAAAGGTGAGGATTTCTAGTAATTGTGGCGGTAAAGATAGTAAAAAACCGGCAAAAGCAGTACCGTATTGATCGTAACTGAGAGAGTAATAAACGGCTGTACCGTCGGGCCACCAAGTCTCACTTTTGGTTTTAAAGGCCGCTGACCACATATAGATGTAACACACCTGTATCATAAAAGCGACCGTGGCAGCCGAAACCACACGCTTGGGTAAGGGGTTGGGATTGGTGTTTAAGGCACTTTCCACGGAATAACAGGCACCAAGGGGTAAAAACATCGCCCAGAATAATACTGCCCGGATTACGTCATCGGCGGCAAATAGTAACAGGGGGTTGCGATGATGTAAAGAGACGATTAGCGCCCAAGTGGCGATCGTGGCTAAACGGGTATGATAGCCAATTAAAAGCAATAATGCGATCGCTATAGCGACAATAAACAGGATACTCTGCACCAGCACCGAGTCACTGAGAGCAAAAATAGACCAGTAAAAAGGACTAGCAGAGACTTTCGATAAGCTTCCTAGGGGTAAAACCCCCAATCCGCTGTAATGGGCAGTTACTTGGCTAAAACGAACCGATAAATCTACTAAAACCACTAACGCCAAGGCAATGCGAAATAAAGCCAGCGATCGCAGGTCAAACCCGAAAATCTCTGCCAGTCTTTGTCTAAATGATTTTGCCATTATCGCCATAGGATGATGATTCCCTCCACTTCTTCAATAAACCTACTTTATAGCAATTGACACTCCCCGCTCTAAAGAGACGGGGATTCTTGGTTCACAGAGATTACTTGCGAAAGACAGAATTGCTTCTGAAAAAGTAGAGGTATTCTCTCCCCAAGCGTTTATTG
>VYLC01000087.1_pt1 | contig 24837 bp, 18 predicted proteins | sample 5109531 | NCBI WGS metagenome assembly VYLC01 (sample SAMN12291787, study PRJNA351875) | freshwater metagenome | isolation source: freshwater lake | place: USA: Michigan, Gull Lake | collected 2013-08-08
TTTATCGATTTTGTCTTCTCTCTTGGCATCCATCCAAAGTCTTAAAGCTTTATTACGGATGAATTGTACTGTACGAATAGCTTCATCAATGGCAGAACACTGACTTGGTTTGACCACGGCTTTCATTTCTAAGACAATCATTGTTTATCGACCTCAAACAACTTATTTTATATTAACCTGTAGAGCATCGGATTGTCAAGATTTTGTAAACACTGAGCTTTTACATTGAGCCTGTCGAAATGTCGTGCTTTGCTGTTTTATACTGGTCGGGGTTTCATCCCGTCGCTAAAAGCGAGGGTCTTCACCCCGACATTCAAGATAAAAAAAGGTGGGATTTAACCCACCTTGATAACTTAGGATTTTTGGCTGAAATAGGCCCCTAGCGCCTCATTGATGATTTGATTCATCGGCCGTTTTTCCGCTTCCGAAGCTTCCTTGAGACGGACAAACATTTCATCGGGGACGCTGACACGGTTTTGATTTTTACGCACGCGTTTGGGTTTTGATTCAGTAGTAGTAGTTTCGGTCATTTTAGGTGTGTAGGTGGCTGAAAATGCTTGTAAAGCAGGGAAATTGACTCGGTGACAGAATTCTCCGAAGGTTTCGTTATTTTGTTGATCCTGTTGGAAGTAAACAAAAATCGGTTCTAAGACCTTTTCTAGATCATCGATCGCCATTTTATCCAAATAGGGGCGCGCTAGTCGAGTTTGATCGGCCGTTCCCCCTAACCAGAGTTGGTAGGAATTGGGAGCGCTACCCACAAATCCTAATTCTGCCATATAGGGACGCGCGCAGCCATTGGGACATCCTGTCATGCGGATGACAAATTCCTCTTTGGTTAATCCTAAGCGATTAAGCAGAGTGCGAATGCGTTCAATCACGCTGGGTAAAATTCTTTCTGACTCAGTAATCGCTAATCCACAGGTGGGCCAAGCGGGACAGGCCATGGAATAACGGGTTAAAGGGTCAATTTCGGCGGGATTGGTGATAATTCCCTGTTCTTTCAGGATCGCTTCCACGGCTTCCTGATCCTTGGGTTCAATTTCGTAGAGAATGATATTATGGTTAGCCGTCAAGCGCATGGGCAACTGAAAACGCTCGATAATCACTTTTAAGGCGGTTTTTAGCTGAAAACTGCCCTCATTTTTGACCCGGCCATTTTCTACATGAAGACCATAAAATAATTTTCCGTCTCCCTGTTCATTCCATCCCAAAAAGTCTTGATATTTCCAATCGGGGAGGGGTTGGTAGGGTGCGATTTTTTGGCCGAAATAACCCTCAACAGTGCTGCGGAATTTTTCTACTCCCCATTCTTCGAGGATATATTTCATTCTGGCATGACGACGATCGCCGCGATCTCCGTAATCCCTTTGGGTTGCCACGATCGCTTTTACCAGATCGTACACCTCTTCTTTGTCCACATAACCGATCGCATCGGCCATTCTGGGGAAAGTTTCCTCCTTATTGTGGGTCCTTCCCAGTCCACCCCCCGCAAGGATGTTAAAACCCTGTAATTCCCCGTTTGCGTCGGTAATCACCACCAAACCGAGGTCATTGGTGTAGATATCGATGGAGTTGTCTCCCGGCACAGTGACACCGATCTTGAACTTACGGGGCATATAATGTTGACCGTAGATCGGTTCGATGGGATCATTTTTGTTAATGCCATTTGTATCTTTTTGTCTCGATGCCTTGACTTCTGGTGCTTCTTCTGCACTGATCACTTTTTCGCCATCGAGCCAAATTTCGTAGTAGGCTCCAGTTTGGGGAGTGAGCAAATCGGCGATATTATTGGCATATTCCCAAGCATAGCCGTATTCGGGGCGATTTTTGTAGGGGGCTGGCGGTGCGGTGACATTGCGATTAACATCACCACAGGCCGCTAAAGTGGATCCCATACTGCGGATAATTTCCCCGAGGGTTGCTTTGAGATTTTTCTTTAAAATGCCGTGTAATTGGAAGCCTTGGCGGGTTGTCACCCGTAAAGTGCCGTTACCATAGCGATCGGACAAACTATCGAGGGTAAGATATAGTTGCGCGGGAATAAAACCCCCCGGACTGCGGGTACGCAACATCATTTGATAGTCTTTTTCTTGACCTTTGGCTCTATTGTCGCGATTATCCTGTTGATAGGAACCGTGAAATTTAAGGATCTGCACCGCCGCATCGGTAAAATGGGTTGTATCTTCGAGGAGTTCACTGGCCAAAGGTTCTCGTAGATAATTACTGTGTTCTTTGATACCTTCGACTTTAGAAACCTTGGCGGTAGGAGAAATAGGAGTTGTAACCATCGTCTAACAGCACGATAACCTGTGGATAGGTCTTAGGAATAGGAATTTAGACAAGCTCGATCGATCCTAAGAAGTTTTACTAACATGATCTCTAGAGTTCGTTCCAGACTCTGAGGTTAACAGTAGCGATCGAGACATCAATTCTATCTTAGCTTCTTACCGTCCCCCGCGAACGCCACCCACCGATCAACTTTTTATGACCAATTCTCCCAACATTAAAACGGTTATTAGTCAAGAACCCTACATTATTCTTAACAATCAGGGAGAAATTCTCCCTTCTATTAATCTGAGTCGTCCTAATTATAAATTGGGGCGGGATGGTCAACAGGTGGATTTAGTTGTTCCCCAACACTGGACGCTGGTGAGTCGAGTACAAGCTTGTTTTCGTCGTCAGGGAAATGATTACTATATCTACGATGGAGACGGGACTAATCCTAGTTCCAATAAACTTTTTATCAACAATCGCGTGATTACTCCCAAAGAGGGCTATCTTTTACGAAATGGAGATGAGATTAATATCGGTCAAGATGTCAAAAATTGGGTCAAGATCACCTATTATCATCCTAACCAACCGGTAAAAAGCCCACCTTTAGCTTTTAAATCGGTTTCCCTAGGCAATCGCAGTGTAGTTTTAGGACGAGATAATACCGCGACTGTGGTTTTAGACGCGCCGACAATTTCCCGACAACACGCAATTATCGACAGCGATAACCAAAATCGTTATATTCTCTACGACAAAAGCACCAATGGAGTCTTTATCGACGGACAAAAAGTATCGGGTAGTGCCATTTTAACTAACGGTTGTACAGTGAGAATCGGTCCCTATAGTTTTCGGTTGCAGGGAGATGAATTAGTTTTATTAGATACGGGGGATAATATCCGTCTAGATGCCGAAAATATCGTCAGGAGGGTGCGAGATAAAAAGAAACAACCCTTGATAATTCTCAATCATATCTCCTTACCGATCGAACCGAGTCAATTAGTGGCGATTGTTGGGGGAAGTGGTGCGGGAAAATCGACTTTCTTAAAGACTTTATTGGGAATTGAACCTACCACCTCGGGAACTGTTTATCTGAATGGGGAAGAGCTGCGCCAGAATTTTAATATCTATCGCACCCAAATCGGTTATGTTCCCCAATACGATATCGTCCACAGGGATTTAACCGTGGGAGAAGTGTTGTATTATGCTTCTAAATTAAGGCTACCTCCCGATCTTAATTGCCAAGAAGTGATCGAGAAAACCCTGCAGCAGGTGGAGTTATTAGAAAGAAGAAATACTTTAGTCAAAGACTTAAGCGGTGGTCAATTAAAAAGGGTGAGTATTGCGGTAGAATTATTAGCTAATCCCAAATTATTCTTTTTAGATGAACCCACCTCGGGATTAGACCCCGGTTTAGATAAAAAGATGATGGAATTGCTGGCAAAATTGGCCAAAGAAGGCAGAACAATTCTCCTAGTCACCCATGCTACTAATAATATCAATCTCTGCGATCGATTAGTTTTCCTCGGTCAAGGAGGCAATTTATGTTATTTTGGTTCTCCGGGGGAGGCCTTAAATTTTTTCTCTTTACCTCAGGGGGATTTTGCCGATATTTATATTCATCTAGAAACTAGGGAAAAAGTTGAGCAAGAATGCCAACGTTTTCAACAATCCGACTACTACAAAAATAATATTGAAGCAAGAATCGGTAAAATATTTCAGCAAAATCATAGTAGGCCGCAACAGGTTCAACAATCTTTTTGGCAACAACTACAGATTTTATGTCAACGCTATAGCCAGTTAATTATCCGCGATCAGGTTAGTTTAATTTTATACCTATTAACCGCTCCGATCGGAATTTTATTAATGGCCATGGTTTTAGGTGACAAAAATCCTTTATTTTTGGGAGATAATCCCAGTTTTGAGCAGGCCATCCAATCCGCACCTTTAGCCTTAAAAACTCTCTTTGTTTTTACCTGCGCGCAATTGTGGGTAGGTTTTGCCTGTTCCCTACAGGAAATTGTCAAAGAATCAGCAATTTATCAGCGAGAAAGATTAGTTAATCTGGGATTATTACCCTATTTATTGTCAAAAATTCTGGTTTTAGCAGCCTTAGCTTTTCTGCAAACAATTGTAATTACCTGCGTGATATTTTGGCGATTTACTGACCAACAACCGGAATTAATGACTTGGTTAATTGGCTGTTTTATTACCACATTTTTAACTATATTTGCGGCGATTAATCTCGGTTTATTAATTTCTGCTGGCGTTAGTAATATCACCCAAGCAAATAGTGCCTTACCTTTAATTTTAATTCCTCAGATTATCTTTGCTGGGGTATTATTTAGCTTAGAAGGTCTGGGGAAATATCTATCATGGTTGATGATTAGTCGCTGGTCGATTGGTGCCTACGGGGTATTAGTAGAGGTGGAAGACATGATTGCAGAAGCGAAAGAACAAAATACTTTTAATTTCCCTTTACCCTTTGAGGATACCAATCAAGTTTATCAATTATCTATCAATAATTTGTTATTGAATTGGGGAGTATTAATTCTTCATTCCCTTATTTATTTTCTCCTTACCTATTGGTTGCAAAAAAGAAAAGATATTTTGTGATCTGAATGATATAGCGGTTCTCACACCTGGGTGTGACAGTTAAACCTTTGCTGATTAGGCTTTTCAACATCGATAATGTACCTCTTGCGAACAGGAAACGCTATAAATTATGAATGATAAATTATGAATGAAAACTGAAAACTGAAAACTGATCACTGATAACTGATAACTGATAACTGATAACTGATAACTGACGGCTAACCCTACTTAAGTTAACTTCAGATCAAGAGCGATCGGACATTCCACTTTCGTTCCCCCTAAACCGCAGTAACCACCGGGGTTTTTCGCTAAATACTGCTGATGATAAACTTCAGCATAATAAAATTCAGGTGCGTCGAGAATTTCCGTGGTAATCTGACCGTAGCTCGCTTGATTGAGAGCTTCTTGGTAGATCGATCGGGATTTTTCCGCTAATTGCCTTTGCTGGGGACTATAGGTATAGATACCCGATCGATACTGGGTTCCCGTATCATTACCCTGACGCATCCCTTGGGTGGGATTATGACTTTCCCAGAAAACCTTTAACAGTTGTTCGTAGGAAATCACACTGGGATCATAGACCACTAAGACCACTTCATTATGCCCAGTCATGCCGGTACACACTTCCTGATAGGTGGGATTGGGGGTGATACCAGCCGCATAACCTACGGCCGTGGTGTAAACACCTTCTAATTGCCAAAATTTCCGCTCTGCTCCCCAAAAACAGCCTAAACCAAACATTGCGGTTTCCATACCGGCAGGAAAGGGGGGCTGCAAGGGATGACCGTTAACGTAGTGGCCGCTAGGTACGGGCATTTTTTCTGATCGCCCGGGTAGTGCCTCCCTTACTGTGGGCAAAGTTAATTTTTTTCCGAATCCGAATAACACCATAATAAGAATTTGTCCAGAAAGTTTTACCTTACTTTACATTATCGCTTAATTTTAGGGATTTCAGTGATCGGTGATCAGAACTGAGGCTGCAGCTCAATTTTTGTCAATCCACTGATACCATTTTTCTAAAGTAATGGCAGAGATGGTTAATTTACCTTCCCCCCACCCTCTCCCAGAAGGGGAGAGGCGAGTAGGATGCCTGCCACGAATAAAGAAAAATGCTATCAGCCAATTACTTTGAGAGTTAAGCAGTAAGCGTTGGGGTTGTTGGGTTTCGCTTTTTCAATCGAATTAATACGTTTTCTCCCAAGTATTGTTTCGCTCAAACCAATCTACGAGACTGCTCCCTAATTAGATTTAATTGGGCTAACCTACTTCCAAATTGTGTTAGCATCAGAGATAAGTATAAAACAGCCGAACGATTAAAGCGGGACTATTGGCTCTATAGGGTGTTTAACTGTGGGACAATGTCGGAAGTTTATGTCATTCGAGATGCGGTTACGCTAGGACGGCAACCTGTTACAAGCATTGAACATTATCAGCTTGGACTAGAGGCAATTCTACGGCAGGATGAACGGGAATGAAGATCAGCAAAATTCAGATTAAAAATTTTAAGTCTTTTCAAGATGTTACCGTATATCTAGATCCTGATTTTAATGTCTTTACTGGGGTTAATAATTCAGGAAAAACCAATTTGCTAGAGGCGATCGCTCTTTGGCATGAGTGTTTTAATAAGCTAATTCGACAAGCGGGCAAAGCATATAAAGAGTTATACAAAAAAGGTGATTATATTCTCGGTCATACAACAGAAAAATATTTTCCTTACGAAACTATTAAAACGGTTAGAACTTCAAATATTGACGATATTTTTTATCAACGTGATACAACTGCTCCTATTGAATTATCTATTAACTTAAATAAAGTAGATATAAATTTAGAAATTGGTTTTTCTATCAAGACCTCTGGTTTAAATTATGTTATTGAGCTTTTGAATTATAACCAATATAACTTTAGAGGATTCAATGAGTTTTTTGAAAATTTTTCCAACCCTATTAGTGCATCTTTTGCCTCTCCTGTAGCCACCATCAGAACTGAGGAGAGATTTGTGACTCGTCCACAAATTATTGAATCTATTCAAAAAAGAGAGTCTGTTGAAGTTGTTCGTAATCGTTTATACAATCTTTATTATGATACAACTCGAAATGAAAATCTTTACAATAAATTTATTCGAGATTTATCGTATATTCTCTTTAACGGCGATAAAAAAATTGAGTTTTTCCCTAAAAGTGATATCCAAAAAGATATAAAATCAGTGATTTATTATAAAATCGAGTCAAGAGATATTGAGAAAGATATTTCTCTATTGGGAAGTGGAACGTTACAAATTATTGTTATTTTATTGAATCTTTACGCACCGGAAAAAACTAGAGACCTAAACTTAATTTTATTTGATGAGCCTGATAGTCATATTCATCGGGATATTCAAAAACGTTTAATCGATACGGTTCTTAGATTTTCGACAAATACTCAAATCTTTTTAACAACTCATAATGAGACTCTAATTCGTCAGGTTCCTCTGCATCAGCTTTTTCATATTGAAAACAGACCTCAATATAATTATAATGCTTTATCTCGACAAGAACTTTTCGTAGAGCCACACTTTAAAGGAATTTATCCCTCTGCGCTAAATCCTATTATTAGTTCTTTAGGGAATAGCAATGGTTTAGATTTTATTAATGCAGTTGAAGCGGATAAAATCATTTTTGTCGAAGGTCAGGATGATGCAAAAGCAATTTATACGTTATTACAAAAGAATACTATTGGTATAAATACAAAAAAATATTCTTTCTGGGTGATGGGTGGAGTCTCTGAAATTTTTAAGGATTTACCTAGTTATAAAAAGATCTTTCAGTTAATTAGAAATCAAGAAACGCTTTGGAGTAAGGCTTTTCTCGTCTTTGATCGTGATTTTATTGAAGATGATCACCGTGATAAGCTTATTGAAGCACTGGGTAGTCATGTTAAAATTCCAACTTATATCACTCCGTCTTATACTTTTGAGTCAATTTTATTAATGGATTTGATCAAGTTATCTCATCTACTAAAAAAATGGCTAGAAGCCAAAAAAGATGATATTAATGTTGATCGATCTGCTTTGGTACAATCCCTAGAGAATCATTATTTAACAATTATGCAACAAAAGCTAGAGAGTCTTGATGATAAATATATTGATGAGACTTGCCATCGGTATGCCAACGTCAGGGAACAACTAAGTAAAAGGGATTTTTTGAATAACCAAAATCCTATTAAAGAAAATGATATTAGTCTAAATACTCTATTTAGGAGGTATTTAATAACCATCAATGACAATCGTGAATTTTATAAAATGGCTAATAAAAATGATGTTCAAGCAATTATTAATCAAGTGACCAAACCTTATAATATAGAGTTCAAGATTGAGCAAGATTTTATTTCATTACTCAATCTTGTTGATCGCTCAACTTGGTTTGAGGAGTGGGATTTTTTAACGAGATTGTAGAATTTTAACTATGACGACCTACCCTAAACGCCTCATTGAAGTTGACCTACCCATTAAGCGAATTTCTGCCCATGCGCGGCGGTAAAAATCGATTCGTCATGGGCATATTTCTACGCTGCATATCTGGTGGGCAAGACGACCACTGACCGCGTGTCGGGCGGTAATTTGTGCGGCGTTGTGGCCGGATCCAGTGGATGAAAACTGCCCGCAAGAGTTTAGAGAAGATGCGGCCAAAATTATTACTGAATTTGCCAAGCAAACTGATTACTGATTACTGATGAGTGATGACTGATGACTGATGACTGATGACTGATTACTGATTACTGTTCACTGAAAAAAAGCCGCCGCTGCCCGTTCAAATTAACCGAAGTGAGGCATAAGAGTCAAAACTCCCAAGTCTAAATCTTTACTATTGATCGATGTTGCCTCATAGAGAGCCAACATATCGTTTAATTGGGGATTACCGCAGGAGGAACCGGTTACGCCCATGGCAATAATCAAACCACAATAACCCTCGGTATTTTTGATGCGTTTTTGCCAATTGCGGCGCGCGTTACGGTGGTCGGGATCGTCTTCCTCAAATTCCCCAAATAGATAGAGATCACCGTTAGCCATTTTCAGAATCCCCAGATCATAACGGGTATCTTCGAGGGGATCTTCGCCGGGGTTAAAACCAATAGCCGCCAAACCGCCAGCTTGTTCGATTTTTTCGATAATTTCCTTGGCTTTCGGTCGGGAGGTCTGGATCATCACCACGGGGAAACCCTCTCCTTTTGTCGGTACGGATTGGGGTTGATAATGGATTTTTGGACGACTGCGAATTTTATCTAATAATTGCCAGGGAACCATTCCCAGACTGAGATGTGCATTATCAGGAACTAAATCCTCCTTGAGTACGGATTCTTCCTCATCATCCTCATCCTCGTCGTCATCCTCCTCCAAGAGTTGCATAAATTCCGCACATAGATCGGGCATCGTGGCCACCGTCACCGCCACGGTTTCCCCTTTTGCTTGTTCGGGATCGAGGGGAATGCGAAAACGACGCTGTAATTCTCCGATCGGTTCTTCGGATAAAGCGGATTGATTGCCTTTAAAAAAGCGCAACAGAGCCATTAAAGCTAAATATACCGTGATTGCTTCTTCTTCATCTAAATAGGGGCGAATACCTTCGTAGGGATGCACGCTGCCGAAAACTGGATGGATTTGGGAGGGGGCAGCCGAGGCTAGATCGTAGTCATCCTCATCATCGTCCTCATCATCATCGGCCAATTCGTAGCTTAAAAACCAACAATCTTGGGAAAGAAAGGCTTTTTCTAATCTTTCCATCGATTTTTCTTCTAAAGCGGACTGCCGGAATTGTTTGAGGGATTCTAGGGAACGATAGAGAATGATTCCGTATTCCCGACCGAGCATTCCCATGACACAGGCGTAAAGATTCGGGAAATCGGGGCGATCGAGCTTAATTTCCAAAATATCGTAATCAGCTAAACAGGACCAGGGTTCAGCTTTCCAAATTTCGTGAGCGGTTTTCACTAAAGCGGACTGCCAAGTGGGAGGAATTGCCGGGGGGCGGTTATTTTGGAATTCGTCGAATCCACGAAAGAGATCATCGATCAGGGGCAAACTGGGGACATAATCGATGGTGATATCGAGATCTTGCAGTACCCCGCGCAGAAAAAACTGTGTTTCTCGATCGCGGACGATAATTTTTTTCGGTCTGGCTGGCCGGGCGGGACTTTGTGGTGTTTCGATGGCGCGGATTAAGGTTCTCACCATGGCCTCTGGCCCGGTTTCAGGGGAAACTACTTCCATAGCGCGTACACAGCCCTCGCTACCATCCACCCAGATCACGCACTCGCCGCCGCTTTCTTGATTTGGTTCTAAGGTGGCCCGGGGCATTCTCTCGGATAAGGATAAAGCACGACGATCTCCTTCCCAAACACTGGGAATTTGTGGGATTTTTTTGAGGCGGCTTTGGGTGGTCCGGGGCAGAAGATTCATCGGGAAATTTAGGGGTAGCTGTTTTAGGATTTTAACCTTTTCTTTTCAAGGATTCCATAAGAATTTTCTATCGATTTAGTCCATAACTTGATAAATAAACCGGAAACCTGACCAAGTTCCTAGATCAAAGGCGTATTCATCAATTACACTGCCAGAACTATCCGTTTTTAGACCTAAATCTAATTTTAGATCGCGACCGAATGCTCTGGCTATTTCTAGGGGGTTGGTCAGGGTGAGCAGTTGGGTGGCTTCTCCTTTGACGTTTTGAGTAGCATTAAGGATTGTAAAGGTTTTTGGGAAAGGATGGCGACTGAGGATCAGTAGATTTTCTCTGATGCCCTTGGGTTGACTAATTTTCCAATGCCCTTGGCGGTCATTGGGGATGGTGGCCTTGCTTTTGGCCGCCACGACAAAGGGGGCTAATGGGCTGGAATTGGTGAAATTATCGGGGGTTTCTGAACAGGAACAGTATAAAAGCGGTTGGCGATCGCTGTTGAGGACAAGGATCAGTGCGTAGAGGGGTTGTTCTTCTTGATTCTCAATTTGATAGCGAATTTCCGTCCCCAAGGGCAGAATTAAGTCATTGTTAGCGTTATCGTTGGCCTTGCTATTATTGACGGCTTTTTTCGTTTGCAGACGGGAGATATAGATTTTATCAATGCTTTCGAGGGTGACAATGACGGCTAAACCGGAGGATTCTTGATTGATCAACAAGTGCCACAATTTGCAGGCCAGTAGGGTTTCTAGTTGCGATTGCAGTCGTTTGATTCCCGATTTAATGGCTTCGTTGACCGCCCCTAAACTACCGATAATTAGGGAGCCATTGGCAGATAATAACTGATAATTGCCAGTTTCTTCGCTACCAACTCGACTTAAGAGACAATCTACCGCTTGTTCGCCAATGTTAACCACGGCGGCCACATCGGGCAAACTGGCAAAGGTACTGGTGGCATCTACCCGTTCAATCCGGGTTAAGTTATTATCCAAACCGACGATTAAGCCGATTTGACTCGGAAAAACCCGCAATTTTTCCTCTAGAATCTGTCCTATTTCTAGGGAGGCGGTTGCCGATAATAACTGGGCTTTGGCTTTTAAACCCTGACGGGAGAGAATTTGTAGGCTGATTTCCTCCCCGGTCGCCTCAATAAAGCTCAAACAGGAGTTAATTCCGTAATTTTCTAGGATTTCTAAGGGCAGGCCGACCAGATTGACTTCTAGGGTGCGCTCGTCAATAAGATTTGTAACAATTGCTGCCCCACCCCTTGACTTTTCTGGATTTGTATGATAGAGCGCCGCAGAATTATTTTTTTGATTACTGGTTAGGATTGCCGGTTGCTGTTGTTCACTGCTGTGACTAGCGACGAGATTGCGGAGACGGGGAAAAGCGATCGCAATTGTCGGACTGGGGGAAACTTGCCAGAGATACTGAGTGAGATCATAGGTAAATAAGCCGGCATTGGGGCTATTACCGCTCAATTCCAGGGCGATTTGCTCTGGTTTAGCGGCAGCGAGAATAACGCCGTTACTAGGCTTATTTTTGAGGTTAAAACGGGTTTTAATATCGGCAGCGAAAGTTAACTCGGCGGGGTTAAGGTCACTAATGGCTCTAGAATAGGAGCGAACGCGGAGATTACCGAGATAGGGACGATTTTGGGGAAGATGACTACTATCAAAAATCAAGCTAAACTTATCCGTAGCTAGACAGCGAGCCAAAAGCAAAATATTTTCCTTAATTAGAGCATTTTCTGCCCCATCAGCAGCAATAAAAACCTCTTTTCGGGCCCCAACACTGCCATAACCGCTAAAGTGAAAAATTACCACATCCCCCGTTTTAGCTTGGGCGATCAGGTGTTCTAAAAAAGCCAATTCGATCGCTTCTCTAGTGGCTTTTTGCCCCGTTAAAGTCACTATATCAGCATCCTGAAAACCAAAACGATAACGGAGAAGGTCTTTTTGTAACTCCACATCGGTAAGACAACCGGGCAGCGGCGGAATATTCGCCCCATACTGGTCAATACCGACTAAAAGAGCCAATTTTCGGGGATTAGGGGCGGCGAGAGCAGCCAAATGACGGTTAACTGTCCCTTGACTAATCGCCAAAGTCAGCAACCCCCAACCTGTCTGCTGGATCAATTCTCGCCTAGTTATGTTCATGACTCTCGCATGGCGCGGATTAATTCGGCAGCCACTTCTGGACGGGAGAATTCCGGAGGTGGTAATTCTCCTTTACGCAGCAGTTCCCGGACTTTCGTTCCCGAAAGGTGTATTCTTTCTTCCGGTAGGCCGGGGCTAGTTTTAGTGGTTGCCATTCCCGAAGTGCGGGTACAGTAGAAAGCGTGTTCAAACTTCATCGGCACGATTCCCAATTCCCCCGGCTCGAACTCATCAAAGATATACTGAGCATCGTAGGTTCCGTAGTAGTCTCCGACTCCGGCATGGTCACGACCGACGATAAAATGGGTACAACCGTAGTTTTTACGGATAATAGCGTGGAAAATTGCTTCCCGGGGGCCTGCATAACGCATAGCTGAGGGGTTGATAGCCAGAATAACGCGATCTTGGGGAAAGTATTTATCCATCATGATCTCATAGCAACGCATCCGCACATCGGCCGGCACATCATCGCTTTTGGTAGCGCCGACAAGAGGATGCAAAAATAAACCATCTACCACTTCTAGGGCGCATTTTTGAATATATTCGTGGGCCCGGTGGATGGGATTACGGGTTTGGAAACCGACAATCGTTTTCCAAGCTTTTTCGTGGAACATTTTCCGCGATTGCAGAGGATCGATCTGATATTTGGGAAACTGAGGATGAGGATCGCGCTGAAGCAACCATATTGGACCTGCGAGGTTAATTTCTCCCTGTTCGTAGAGGACTTTTACCCCGGGATGTTTCTGGTCGTCGGTACGATAGACGTTAACTGCTTCGTGGGCCTTATTGTAACGGTATTTTTGGGTTAGCTCTAGGACTCCGACAAAGTTGCCTGCGCTGTCATCTAAACGAATCCAGTTGCCTTCTTTGAGGGGATCCGCCACTTCTTCGCTAACGGAAAGAGTCACGGGAATTGCCCAGGGTAAACCATTGATTAGACGCATATCATCGACGACTTTTTCGTAGTCGTCCTGTTCCATAAAGCCTTTGAGGGGACTGAAACCACCAATAGCAATCATAACTAAATCCGAGAGCGCTCGTTCATCTAAGGAAACTCGCGGTAGTTTTTCAGCTAGGGCCAGAAATTCTGCTTTTTCAGCAGCGGTAGCAATACGATTAATTAATTGCCCACCGTGGGGCGCGATTCCTTCGGTCAGTACAGTCATAAAAATTTCTTTACATTGTCACGGTTTATCCTATCAGAAGTTGGCTAAAGCTTAATCAAAGGGGCGTGACTGTCGATGCTTTTCTGGGGCGAAAGGCCTACAATAAGATTTGTAAAGAATTATCAATAATTATGAGCGAAAAAGTTGTCCTGATTGTCGGTGCTACGGGGGGTATCGGTGCTACTTTAGCCCGTAAACTAGCTGTTAATGGTCATAAACTCGTATTAGTGGCCAGAAATGCCGATAATTTATCTAATTTAGCTAGTGAGTTGGGTTGTCCCTCTTTAATTGTGCCGACGGATATCACCAATCCGACTCAGGTAGAAACTTTGATGGAAAAAATTGTCTCCCATTACGGCCGGTTGGATGTGTTGGTTAATGCGGCTGGGGCCGGGGTGATGAAACAATACAATAAAATCACGCCGGAAGATTTAGATAAAATGCTCGACCTCAATCTGAAGGGGAGTTTTTATACCTGTCAGGCTGCGGCTAATGTGATGAAGGAAAATAAGTACGGTCATATCTGTAATGTGGTGGGAATTTTAGGTAAGCATTCTATGGCTATGGCTGCCGCTTATTGTGCTTCTAAGTACGGGGTGGTCGGTTTTAGTAAATGTTTGGCCGATGAGTTAAAACGCTATGGTATTAAAATGACTTTATTCTATTTTGGTGGTGTGGATACTCCTTTTTGGGATCAGGTGAGCTTAAAAGTTGATCGCACTAAAATGTTAACCGCTCAAACCGCCGCCGATGCTATCTATTTTGCCATGAATGCTGAACCACAAGCCGTCCCCATGGAAATTAATATTCAACCCGATAGTCATCTCTTTTTTTAGTCGTCAGCTTTTTCAGTTATCAGTTATCAGTTATCAGTTATCAGTTATCAGTTATCAGTTATCAGTTATCAGTTATCAGTTATCAGTTATCAGTTATCAGTTATCAGTTATCAGTTATCAGTTATCTTATCAGTTATCAGTTATCAGTTATCAGATGTAAGTTATCAGATGTAAGTTTTAAGTTAATTAGTTAGTTAGTTAGTTAGTTATCTTTATCTTTATACCTGTTTACTGTTTACTGCTCACTGTTTACTGCTCACTGTTTACTGTTTACTGTTTACTGCTCACTGTTTACTGTTTACTGTTTACTGCTCACTGAAAAACACCACTTTTTTGACTTTATCTATGTTTATTGATCATATTCATTTTTATGTAGAATCGGCCAAAAAATGGCGAGATTGGTTTGTGCGGGTGATGGATTTTCAGACGATCGCAAGTTTAGTTAATCTCCACACGCACATGGAAATAGTTGGCAATGGAATCCAAAAAGATAAAACTAAACAGATTATTTTTATCTTATCTTCTCCCTTAAATTCCCTTAGTCCCGTGGCGGAATTTTTAAGTAAATATCCTGAAGGGGTGGCGGATGTAGCTTTTCAAGTGGAGGATTTAGACAGTTTAGCTAGGAGAATTAAACAGGACATTTTTATTGAGGAAACTGTTTTGGCTAGGGGTAAGATAAAAAGCTGTCAAATCTCTAGCATTGCTAATCTAAAACATACGTTAATTGAAAGACAGGGAATCACGCCAATTTTAGCCGATCCTAATCTAATTGAGTATGATAGTAAGGAACAATATAATCAGGATATTCTGGCAATTGATCATTTAGTTTTAAATGTTTTTCAGGGGAATTTAGAGTTAACAGCCAATTGGTATGAGGAAAATTTAGGCTTTAAAAAAAGGCAAACTTTTACTATTAAAACGGAGCGTTCTGGTCTTTATTCTCAGGTACTTGTTCACCCCGAAACTGAATTAAAATTACCGATTAATGAGCCAGATAGTAACAGTTCTCAAATTCAAGAATTTTTAGATATTAATCAAAAATCTGGCATTCAACACATTGCTTTAAAAACAGCAAATATTTTAAAATTAACTCAACAATTAAAAGAAAGAAAAGTAGATTTTTTGTCAGTTCCCAATAGTTATTATCAACAAATTAACTATCAAAAAAAAGATTTTAATATTGCTGATTGGGAATGGTCAGAAATTAAAAAACAGGAAATTCTCATCGATTTTGAACAAAATAGTCATTCCCTCCCAGAAAAGCCGACTTTACTGCAAATTTTCACTAAACCAATTTTTTCCCAGCCGACTTTCTTTTTTGAATTAATCGAGCGCCGTCATGCCGCTAGAGGTTTTGGAGAAGGCAACTTCCAGGCCTTATTTGAAGCGATCGAACGGGAACAAATAGAGAGAGAAACTTTAGATTAAAGTCAGGAAAGCGATCATTTTTCCCGTCAGACTATGAGCGATAACGTAATTCGATCACATCTTTTTTGATCGTGACATCATAGGAACCAAAAAAAGTTTGTCCCAAGAGTCCTAACCCTTCCATTTGGGGAGAAATACCAACAATCTGATTAGATAAAACCACCTCGCCAACTTTAATAGAATTAATGCGACCAAGATAAACCCTAACGACACCGCCAGCGGTATGAGCGAGTACTTCCCTTTCCCGTTTGACTTTCATCGCTTTTGCCATGGCATCGGTAAGGACGATGCCACTAGCACCTGTATCAAAAAGCATTTCATAATAGTGACGGTTATTAAAAACCACCATCACCGTGGGAATGCCGTTAACCCGGCGTTGAATCGGTAGCTGATAAACTTGCGGGGAATTTTTCCTATTTCTAGATGAACCGCCACAGAGACGGCTAAGATCTATGTGTTGTCCATCTCCTCTTTGGAGAAAGCATTCCGATTGAGCGAGAGTCGTAGGGGTGAAGGGAAATAGCAGCAGGGTGCTGGACAAAGCGATCGCAGAAATAGACTTATTCATCAGGAGCAAAAGGTAACTAAATCGAGAAGACAGACTCGGAAAAGAAGGCTTCTAGCTCTATAATTCCCCAAAAATGCGGGAAAATAAGGGGAGTTTACCCGGGGGGCCAAGCCATTTGGCGATCGCCTAAGAGATGGACATGAAGATGATCGACGGTTTGACCTCCCTGTTCCCCATTATTAATCACCACTCGATAACCTTGACTTAATTTAGCTTCGGCGGCCACCTTTTTAACAGTTAGTAACAAATGTCCCAATAGCTCTCGATCGCTGTCGCTGGCTTCCTCTAGTTTCGGAATCGGTTTTTTGGGGATAATGAGGATATGGGTGGGTGCTTGGGGATTAACATCTCGAAAAGCGAGGACCAGATCATCTTCATAGACGATCGAGGCAGGAATTTCTTTCCGGATAATTTTGCTAAAAATAGTCTCGCTCATAGACAAATTACTTTTTTTTCAACTATACCATTAAGCTCTCAGCTTTTCTGGCTAGGTTATCCCGATAAATACGGTGATTTTCACGGTAAATTCCCAGATAAAATCATTTTTATGCGGAAAACTAGCCTAACATCCTGTTTCATTTTCCTAAGAACTCACTTTATTTTTACTTGAGCCAAAATGTTAGCAAGGGTTTGGAGTGCGGCAATTATCGGCATCGATGCCATTAAAATCGGGGTAGAGGTGGATGTATCGGGGGGATTACCCGGAATTGCCGTGGTGGGTTTACCCGATACCGCAGTGCAGGAGTCGAAAGAAAGGGTAAAAGCTTCCCTAAAAAATGCCGGATTTGCCTTTCCCATCCGCAAAATTGTCATCAATTTAAGTCCCGCCGATATCCGCAAAGAGGGGCCGATTTATGATTTACCGATTAGTATCGGCATTTTAGGGGCTTCCGAACAGGTAGAAGCCGGTTTATTGGGGGATTTTCTCTTTTTAGGCGAATTATCCCTCGATGGTAGTTTGCGTCCCGTGGCGGGGGTTTTACCCATTGCTGCCGCCGCCGAAAAAATGGGGATCAAGGGTTTAGTGGTTCCCGCCGATAATGCCAAAGAAGCGGCCGTGGTTAAAGGCTTACAAGTGTATGGGTTTCGTCATCTATCGGAAGTGGTAAATTTCTTAAATGAACCCGATCGCTATTCACCGATGACTTTTAACGCTGCCGAGGAATTTGGGCGATCGCAGGTAAATCTCCCCGATCTCAAGGATGTCAAAGGCCAAGCAATTGGCCGTCGGGCCCTGGAAATTGCCGCAGCTGGGGGTCATAACCTAATTTTTGTCGGGCCGCCGGGCAGCGGTAAAACCATGTTAGCGCGACGTTTACCCGGAATTCTGCCGCAGTTAACCTTTGCCGAATCCCTAGAAGTCTCCCAGATTCATTCCGTCGCCGGATTACTGAAAGATCGAGGTTCCCTGGTGCGCGAGCGTCCTTTTCGCAGTCCCCATCACTCCGCTTCCGGAGCAGCGCTGGTGGGAGGTGGCACTTATCCCCGACCGGGAGAAATCTCTCTTTCCCACCGTGGTATTTTATTTTTGGACGAATTAACGGAATTTAAGCGCAGTGTCTTGGAATATCTCCGGCAACCCCTAGAGGATGGTTATGTGAGCATTTCTCGCACTCGTCTTTCCGTCGCTTTTCCGGCACGTTTTACCCTGGTGGCCAGTACTAATCCCTGTCCCTGTGGTTATTACGGCGATTCGGTGCAACCCTGCAGCTGTTCACCGCGACAACGGGAACAATATTGGGCGAAATTATCGGGACCGCTTTTAGACCGTATTGACCTACAAGTGACGGTAAATCGCCTGAAACCGGAAGAAATGACCCAAGAGAGTCGGGGAGAAGCTTCTGAGCAAGTGCGGCAACGGGTAGAAAGGGCCAGACAAAAGGCCAGCGATCGCTTTCAGAATACGGGGATTCGCTCTAATGCGGAGATGAATTCCGAGCATTTGCGGGGTTTTTGCGCTCTTGATCATAGCAGTCGCCATATTTTAGAAGGGGCAATCCGAAAATTGGGTTTATCGGCCCGAGCAATGGATCGCATTCTCAAAGTTGCCCGCACCATTGCCGATTTAGGAGATAGTGAAATGCTGAAAAGTTCCCACGTTGCCGAAGCAATTCAGTATCGCACTCTCGATCGTTTAAGTTAAGTAGGGAGGCACAATTATTTGTAGGATGGGTTAGCGGTAGCGTAACCCATGCGGGCGTTGGGTTTCATGCTTCAACCCAACCTACGTTCTAAAATTTGGCATTACTTGCGATTTTATCAATCAATCCCAGCTTTTGGGGGGTAGAACCCCCCGCGCATTAGTTTTTCGGTGGGATGCTTACAGACTGCTGCTGACACATTTGTCATCATTTAAGAGTCATTGATAATTGCTGATTGTCGGTGTTTCTGCAAATGTGAGATGCACCGGGCAGAATCTATCTTCAATTGAATTATAACTACTTACTTAAAGAGCATTTTTTCTGGTCGGGGCGAATTGCCTTCGCCCTCTTTTTAGTAAACTTACTGGTGGGGATTTTAGGGATTAATCGGGCGATTCTAAGCGTTTTTGCCATTCTCGATCGATTTTATCGGAACGCTCGATCTCTTGTTCGAGATAGTCTTGATCGGTAGAATAACTAATATCAGCATCTGTAATCACTTTTTGGTCAGCGAATTGACGAGAGTAGGCAAGTTTTTGCTCTAATTCAGGATTATTTTGGGCTAATAAATCTGCTCTTTTTTCTCGCTGTTGATTGCGTTGATTAACCCGCTCATTTCTCCACTGCAAAAAGAAATAACGACCGAGGGGAATCCCCAAAAAAGCAGCGGCATAACTGAGGAGAAAACCGTAGATCCCTGTGACTATCGACCCCAGAGAACCGCTCAAATCGACACTATCACTGTTGAGCAAAAATCCTAAAACTAAAGCGAGGATAAAGTTAACCCCCCCTAAACCTAAAGCTAAGATAATTTGACCACTATCCGCTTCGCTAAACTTCCAGCTTTTTTCTCTTAGATAGGGTGACAATGCTTGTACTTTTCTCTCTTTGGTTGTCACCTGTAGATCGGGAAAATAATAGATAATATCGCCTCGATCGGACACTTGCGGCAACCCATTAAAGCGAGTTAAAACTGGCAGAACATAGTCTTCTGTCTCCTCATGACTGGGGGTAATACTATCGAGATAGGGAGCAATTTGTGGAGCAATAATCGAGCCACGATTATTTTTAATTACTTGACCGATAGTTTGCCAGCGTCTCTCCTCTAAATTAAAATTAGGATCGCCATCGCCAAAAAGAAAAGAAAAAACTGACTCCAGAAAATTCATCTTACTAGCGGGTTTTTCTGCCTTAACTTCCCTATCTCTTCTTTCGTAGTAGTTATTACCAAAATCGGGATAAAAAATCCAGAAAAAGTCCGTGGGAAAGAAGTTAATATTAATTTTGTTATTTCCCGAATTGTTATCCGAGTCACTATCTTTGAACATTAAGCCAAGCAGGATGGCCAGAATAGCCAGCAAGAGGATTAAAATCGAAATAATTAAAACAATGCCAAAGGAAATGCGAATAACATAAAAAACTACTTGCCAGATTTTACTACCGAAAGCTTTTAACTTTAATTGCCAATATTTATTCAGAAGAATCGAGCGAAAATTTTCGGGAAAAAGATAGATAATCTCCCCCGTATCTGCTACCTGTAAATGTCCCCCCGCTTCCGCAGCTAAAGCTAATAATCCCTGTTGTGCAGCGTTAATCTCTAAACCCGATTTTGCCGCCACATCACCCACCGTAACCCGATAGCCTAATTTTTCGATCGATTGTAATAGAGACTCTTGGGGATTCATAGAAAATACTGTTCCTGTCGATTATCCTATTTTCTAGTTTAGTTTTGATTTTGTCTTTTTGGCTGCGCTATCTTGATTGACAGGTGCGGCATTTTGGACTCGATCGAGAAAATATCGTTATAATTGGTGCAATAGTCGCAAAAAGCAGGGCTAAACTGTATAAATAGTTACTTTATAAGCAATTATCAGAGGTGAGCATGAATGCGTCGGAACAGGCAAAAGGATTAGAATTAACGGCGAAGATCGCCACACTCGTCAACCTGTTTAAACAACAATTCCCCGATGCAAAGGCAGATCTGAAACCTTGGCGCAATGATCCCCACACAAGGGAGTTAACGGATCCCGACTCGATCGATATCGCTTTCCATTTTCCCGGTTGGAGTCCCAGAATTCAAGGGCGCAGTATTCTGGTACAAATTCGTTTTCATCTCGATAGCGAGGATCAGCATCAGCGTTTGATTGGCTTAGAAATGCAGGCTTTTAACCATCAAGGAACCGCTTGGCGACTATCCACGGTGGAAAATTGGCAATTAGTCGGCAATTATCAACCTTCTCCTAAGGTGGCTGATAAGTTAAAATATTTCAGTCGGCAGGTGTTTGAAGTTTTTAAAAATGAGCATCGATAAGGCTCTTTCGGCACTCTCGGCAAAAGATCGTTATTCGATCGAGATTAAATCGTTCATAATGTCAAGCTATAGGACTAAATTAATTCTTGAAAGTGCTTGGCTTTAGCGGAAATTTTTAACATTTTTTCTGGTTGATCATGAATCTCACTTTTTTGAGAAAATTTACGGCTGCTGGTGGTTGTTTTAGAAATACTGATATTTTTAATACTAACAAAGCGATATTGATAGTCCCGAAGAAAATCGGGTTGATTCCAAAATAAGCGTCCGATTTCACGACAATAAGAGACAAAGCATTTGGCTCCTTTTAATTGTTTAATTATCGATGAATTATCATCTCTGCTTTTCTTCATTTCCAGACAAAGGATAACTTTTTCAGAAGTGGTATTAGCGATAATTATAAAATCTGCACGCTTACACTCACCTTTACTACTACCAGTAAAAATTCTGCGGACATCAAAAAACTCATCTAGATTGATCACAATAACCTCATCGGGTTTCGGCATTCCATTAACCACAAACGAATAGTTATCTTGATTTTCTGTCAGTTTCAGTAAATAGCTATCTCGTTTGTATTCTTTTTTATATTCCAACTCTACTATCGCACAATCCCTAATCATTTCTTTGAGGATAGCAATATCAGACATTACTCCTCACCCCAAATAATAGCCGTTTGAATACGATTCATCTTTTCGATAGTAGTATCAAAACTGCGCGCTTCGATACCCATTTCTGGATCAATTTTAGCGGGAGTTAAAGTGTTAAATTTGGTCTTTCTTTTTTTTCCTTTTAACATCTCTAAAGCTTCTTCAGCAATATAGACTTTAACTTGATCGGCCGATAATAATTCCTCCTGTCTATAGCCTTCTTCCGCTGCAATTTGTTTCAGGTGTGGTTTTTCCTGGTTGAGCATAATTAATGTGTTTATTTCTTTGATAATATAATCACTGTGAGTAGTGATAAAAACTTTAATACCAATGTTGATCAGTCGAGCGAAAAGTTTAGCGATACGGCGTTGATTTTCTGGATGGAGATTTAATTCAGGTTCATCTACTATCAACAAATCTCCGATGCGAGCTTCGTGTCTTAAATAAAAGCCAATGTCTAAAAGAGAACGTACAGCACTAGAACTTTCATCCATCGATAGTCTAAGTTTTTTTCCTTTAGGAATGTAATAAAGTTCATCATTGCTAGTAATCATATATTGCCCACCAATAATATCGGCAAAATCTTCTAAAATACTGGGATGATTTTCGGCAATAAAGCTAGTTTTTTTGACAATTGTTTCTATTTGTCTAGTAAAATCTACATTTTCTTTGACCGGGAGCGCATAATCCTGAGAAACATTAAATAACAGTTCACTAGGATTAAAATTGCTATTTTTGCTAATTTCTTCCAGTAAACGATTACGAGCAAAATTTAACTCTTTGCGAAAAATTGCCGCTCCTGTCCTTTCTGCACTGGCAATAAATGGCCTGGGAAAAAACTGAGAGAAAATTATATCTTTGATACTGTCGTAAATGATATCCTCAAGAAAATGCACTGGCAGATTTATTTTTTCTGTTTCTGTTAATAATGTAATGGATAAATAAGGCTCATCTTCAGGTTTGCTAATCGAGATAATTTCCAATGTTGCTGTACTAATTTTCCTTTCATACTTCTTTTTAAATTGAATATTGTCAAAATTTAATTCTATCTGAAAATCAACATTTTTAAACCTCTCCTCGTTGGCCGCAAAAACTTCAGGTATTTGTCGAACATATCCTTGACAACCTGTAGTAAGAATACTTTCACACTGTTGAACATACTCCTGTAGATCGAGACTAATTACACCATCAGAAAGTAGTTGATCAATTTTTTCTTTGAGTCCAAATTTTGGCGACATTAATAGTCTTCGCCAAGTATATAAAAAACCAAATAAAGAATATGTAGCATAAGTTTTACCTGTATTATTACCACCACAGATAATTGTGAGGTTGCCTAGACTGAATTCTGCCTGTTTTAAAATGCCAAGATTTTTAATTTTAACTTTCATTTTTGTCTTAAGTTTAATATTCACGATTATAGATAATTGTGGATCATCTGATCAAGTACCAAACTATACATTCAATTTTGGTTATCAAGGTTACTTACAGAAATTATAACCTTTCTAAGGCTTTTCTCTCTTTTTCAGTCACTTCTCGCCATTGACCGGGTTGTAATCCTGTTAAGCATAATTTATTGTTTTTGTCAATAGTAATGGCTGTTCTAATTAATCTTAAAGTGGGATAACCAACGGCAGCAGTCATCCGTCTTACCTGACGATTTCTCCCCTCAGTTAAGGTAATTTCTAACCAAGCGGTGGGGACAGATTTTCGATAACGAATCGGTGGCTCTCTGGGGGGTAAATCTGGTTCAAAATCTAGTAAATTAACTATGGCTGGTCGAGTGCTATAATCCTGAATAGGAAGACCTTGACGCAATTTTTCTAAAGCGTTTAGGTCAGGAATTCTTTCGACTTGTACCCAATAGGTACGCGGATGAGCAAATTGACGATGACCCAAACGATGCTGTAATTGACCGTTATCTGTGAGTAATAATAATCCCTCGCTGTCCCTATCTAAACGACCGACTGAATAGATATTGGGGATAGGAATATAATCTTTTAGAGTCGAACGCCCATTTTCATCAGTAAACTGACATAATACCTCGTAGGGTTTATAAAAAAGGATATATTTATTCAAAGTAAAAAGTAGTCAGGAGATAGGAGTCAGGAGATAGGAGTCAGGATTACAGTAAACAGTGAAAAGAAAGCTCGGAACTTGCCACTTAATACTGTTCACCGAAAACTAAAATCTGATTACTGATTACTGATAACTGATCACTGATTACTGATCACTGATTACTGATTACTGATTACTGATTACTGCTCACTGATTACTGATTACTGATTACTGATCACTGATTTAATCCCTTTGATGGGAGAATTGATAAGCACCGATGATCGAGAGAAGAATAGCGACGATTAATAAAATGGGGATAGCGAACCAAGGAAATTGATTGATATCGTAGGCTGCGGCTCTTAATCCCAGACTAGCATAGGTGAGGGGCAAGGAATAAACAATAATTTTTAATGGCCAGGGTAAGGTTTGTGGATCGAAAAAAGTTGCTCCTAAAAAAGACATCGGCACGATTATAAAGTTATTATACAGACCGACACTTTCGAGGGATGTAACTCGCAATCCGACAATTGCCCCTAAACTGGCAAAGACGGCACAATTTAAGATTAAAACTAATAAAAAGAGGGGATTGAGAAAACTGGCAAATTTTCCTGTAAACAAGATAGCAACGAGAATCACTGCTGCAGAAGTCATGACACCCCGCAAAATTCCCGCGAAAACTTTGCCTAAAAATAATGAGAGGGGATGCACGGGAAGTAATAATAATTCCTCGAAGGTTTTACTAAATAAGCGATCGCCACAGATGGAAAAGGTGGTTCCCCCGAAACTGATCGCCATTGAGGACAGGGCCACCATTCCGGGTAAGATAAATTCTAGATAGGAATCGCCGATCGAGGGTTTCATCGAGCGATCGAGGGCGCTTCCCAACCCCAACCCGAAACCAATAATATAGATTAGGGGAGAAACTAAACCTGTGGCTGCGATCTGAAGGACTCTAGCGCGTAAATCTAGCCATTCTCCCCAAAATACGGTTAAAGTGTCTGTTAATATCGTCTGAGCTTGAGCTAGTTTCACTGGTATTTTGGTTAATTAGTAAATATTATTTTAATAATATTTAACAATTGTCCCCTTTTTCAAGAGCGAGCTTTTCGGACTAGAAAAATGATCATCGAAAATTTTGGGTGGGAAACCCCGCCGTTCTAGGTTGGCTTTACGTTAGAATTAAAAAGACCGTCTCGAAAACCAAGTGGGCGGACAGCACCTTGAAAACTCGGCT